>X73_One_humped_Camel__coassemble_270_pt1 | contig 18879 bp, 20 predicted proteins | sample X73_One_humped_Camel__metabat2_high_PE_013 | metagenome-assembled genome bin X73_One_humped_Camel
AAGAAGGGCTTCGTAAGGGCGCCTTGGTGCAGCGATGCCGATTGCGAGATAGAAATCAAGTGCATTACCGGCGCATCCACCCACTGCAAGCCCATGGAAGAGGATACCAATGTGGAAGGCTGCAAGTGCATACTTTGCGGCAAGCCCGCCAAGACCCTTATGTACTTTGCAAGGGCATACTAAAGCTGATAAATAATTGATACCCATACCTGCTTGTCGGGGAATCGGAAAGCTTTCCGGTTCCCCGACGCCTGTTTTGGGGAGAATGAGATAAACCGGAATGGGGTTACAAAGGCGGGGTCAATATTGTTCACATTGACAGCCTTTATTAAAGGGGAATATTGGAGTATAATACAGATAATGCCCTGATATGGGCATTGTACAAAGATTATTCTTTCGGAGGACAAAGACATGACTAATCCCAGCAGGGTCGCTTTTACTCTGTTTGGCAGGGATGTTTACTGGTATGGCGTGCTTATGGCCATAGGTATTCTGCTGGCCGTATGGCTCACCCTAAAAGAAGGCAAGCGCAAGAGGCTTACCGAGGACGATATACTGGATATGTGCCTTGTTATCATACCTTCAGGCGTGGTGGGAGCAAGGCTGTATTACGTGCTGTTTGAGTGGGCCAGCTATGCGGCTGATCCTATACGCATACTGTACATATGGGAGGGCGGCCTTGCCATATATGGCGCGGTAATAGGCGGTCTTCTGGGCATGTTTATTTACTCAAGGGTAAAGAAGCATCGCTTCCTTAAGCTTGCAGACTGCATAGCGCCGGGCCTTGTACTGGCTCAGTCCATAGGCCGCTGGGGCAATTTCTTCAATCAGGAAGCATACGGCCTGCCCATCAACAATGGCGCACTTATGTGGTTCCCTATGGCGGTGCGTATAGATGGCACCCATTATTTTAACGGCGAGCTTTGCGCCAATCCTTACCATATGGCCACCTTCTTCTATGAGTCTATGTGGTGCCTGATAGTGTTCATAGTGCTGTGGAGCTGCCGCAAAAAGTTCAAGCATGACGGCGACGCAATTCTTACCTATGCGGCCATGTACGGCTTTGAAAGGATGTTTGTAGAGCGGCTCAGAGGGGACAGCCTGTATCTTATCAAGCCCGGCGGAGAGGTTTTTGCTCAGGGCATAAGGGTGTCCGAGATGCTGAGCTTTGTGGTAGTGGTGTGCGTTGTTGCGTTCTTTATCATACGGGGGATAAGAGAAAAAAAGCTGGGCAGGCTTATCTGGCCCTCTCCTGAGGTACTTGATGAAGAACCCACAGAAGAAGCTTTAAAAGAAGCTGAAGAAACAGCAGAAACATGTACTGAAGCCGCACAGGAAGCCGAAGAAACTATAGAGGAGCAGACTGAAGAAGAAACTCAGGAATAACTGCACTGACTGCGTAAAAATATAGGGGGTATTTGTTATGCGAAATCTTACCATGATGACTGACCTGTATCAGCTTACCATGATGTACGGCTACTATAAAAATGGCATGGATAAGGAAGAGGCGGTATTCGACCTGTTCTTCCGTACCTGCCGCCCAAACAGTGAGTATACTGTGGCAGCGGGCTTGCAGACAGCCATTGAATATATTCAGGACCTGCACTTCAGCGAAGATGACATAGCTTACCTTCGTTCTCTGAATCTCTTTGATGAGGAATTCCTTGGGGTGCTTAAAGGTTTGCGCTTTACCGGCGATATGTACGCTGTGCCTGAAGGAACGCTGGTATTTCCTCAGGAACCTCTGGTACGCATAAAGGCTCCCTTTATGGAGGCTCAGCTGATAGAGACTACCCTGCTCAACATAATAAACCATCAGACCCTTATAGCCACCAAGGCCAGCCGCGTTGTATATGCGGCGGACGGCGGTGCGGTGCTGGAGTTTGGCCTGCGCAGGGCACAGGGCCCTGATGCTGGTACCTACGGCGCAAGGGCGGCCATAATAGGCGGCTGCGATTCCACCAGTAATGTGCTGGCTGGCCAGTGGTATGACGTAGGTGTAAAGGGCACTCACGCACACAGCTGGGTAATGTGCTTCCCGGATGAGATAACCGCCTTCAGGGCATATGCGGATATTTTCCCGGATTCCTGCCTGCTGCTGGTGGATACATATGATACGCTTAAGTCCGGCGTGCCCAATGCCATAAAGGTATTTGACGAGCTGAAGGCAAAGGGGTATACCCCCGTAGGCATTCGCTTGGACAGCGGAGACCTTGCATACCTTTCCAAAGAAGCCAGAAAGATGCTGGACGCAGCGGGCCATACCGAGGCCAAGATATTCGCATCCAGCGACCTTGATGAATACGTTATCCGTGAGCTTAAGGCACAGGGCGCAAGGATAGACGTATGGGGCGTTGGCACCAAGATGATAACCTCTTACGACTGGCCTGCGTTGGGCGGCGTGTACAAGCTGGCTGCCATCATACGGGATGGAGTTATGACCCCCAAGATAAAGCTCAGCGACAATATCGTTAAGCTGACCAATCCGGGATACAAAAAGGTATTTCGCCTGTATGGCAATCAGAACGACATGGCCCTTGCGGACCTTATCGCGCTGGATTATGAGACCATTGATGAAACAAAGCCCCTTAAGCTGTATCATCCCATACAGACCTATAAGACAAAGATGCTTAAGGACTTCCATGTAAGGGAACTGCTGGTACCTGTATTTGTCAAGGGCGAGCTTGTGTATGAATCTCCGGATGTACATGAGATACGGGAGTACAACCGAAGGGAGCTTGCGTCCTTCTGGGATGAATACAAGCGCATACTGAACCCTCATACATACAAAGTGGATATCTCTGATGAGCTGTATAATCTTAAGCAGAAACTCATACGAGAAAACAGGAGCGAAGATGAAGATTAAAGTCCTGCTGGTGTGTGTACTTGTATGTTTGTGCATGGCAGGATGTGTAAACACTGCCTCTGTGATAGACCCGTCGGCAACTATGCCGCCGGAGCCAACTGCCACCCCTGAGCCTACGCCAATTCCCACTCCTACCCCGTATGCGACAGAGCTGGATATGGCGGACCTTAGTAGCGCGTATGATGAGCTGGGGGTGCTTATATCCACTGCGGACCATTTTGAGCAATATGTGACATTCCGAAACATACAGGTATATGAGCAGTACGAGGATACCTTTATGGATGCAATCGCAGTGAATGAATACCCCGATACTCTCGTGTGTGCGGTGGATATTATTTTCTACGATGAGGAAAAGAACGTAATAGCAGACAGCCATGCTCATACAAGAGATGGACAGTATGTGCTGAGGCTGCAGCCGGGTGATAACGCCATTTATGCTACTATAGATACGGATATGTCCCTTACGGATAAGGAGTTTGTACTGGAATTTAACGACGGATTGGACGTATTGCCGGAATAAAACAGCATATAAAAATGCCCGCTTGGCTAAGCGGGCATTTTTGTATGGCTTACAGAACTTTGCTGAAATTATTGTATACGTCTTTAAGCATACTGATGATGGGCAGATTGTAAGGACAGCGGGACTCGCATGCGCCGCACTCTATGCAGGCGTTTGGCTCCACCGCCATGGACTTATAGCGGGCAATAGGCCAGTCTGTAAGGCCGTACCGGGTAAGATAGCCGTTGACGGTAAAGCAGAAGGAAATGTTGATGCCAACTGTGCAGGGCTGGCAGTAATTACATCTGCGGCAGAACTGATTGCCCAGAGTATCGCGGATATTCTGTACCTCTGCAAGTTCTGCTTTGGTGAGGGGGGCAGGGTCGGAGGATGCCTTTACGTTCTGAGCAAGTTCCTCTTCGTTTGCCATACCGGGGATATTTACGGAAACATCCTTATTGGAGGCAATGAAACGCATAGCCAGAGCCGCGTTTTCTATCGCGCCGCCCGCCAAAGGCTTCATGCAGATAAAGCCTATGCCCTTTTCGGTGCATTTCTTCATCAGCTCGGTACCATGGGTCTCTACAAAGTTGTAGGGGAACATTATGGTCTCTACCCAATCCTGTTCCAGCGCTTTTTCGAATACACCAAGCTCATGGGTAGTGAAGCCAATGTGGTGAATCTTTCCTGCGGCCTTTGCTTCCAGTAGAGCTTCCAGTGCGCCTCCGGGCCGATAATGGTATCAAAGTCCTTAGGCTGTACAAAGTGAAGCTGATAGAGGTCAATATAGTTGGTACGAAGGTTTTTAAGGCTGATATCGATATCGGCAGCCATCGCCTCCTTAGTACGGGCCATGCTCTTGGTGGCAAGTACAAATTTATCACGAATGCCTTCAATACCTGCGCCGATGTACTCTTCGCTGACAGTATAGCCACGTGCGGTATCGATATAGTTTACACCATATTCAGGCAGCTTACGGAGGAGAACAGCGGCTTCTTCCTTTGAGATACGCTGAATGGGGATGCCGCCAAAACCAAGGCGGGAAACCTTAAGACCGGTATTGCCCAAAGTAATGTATTCCATAAAAACCTCCTTAATGGTCTGTTATTCTTCTTCGCCCCAGCCCTTGCATACATCTATCCAGCCGCGGGAGAGAGAACAGGTATGCAGCTCTTCGCAGTTGAGGCGTACGGCGCTGGCAGCACTGCCTGCGGCGGGGAATACGGTTTCAAAGCGCTGCATGGAAACGTCCAGATATACGGGGATGTTTTCGGGAACGGCAAAGGGGCATACGCCGCCTACGGCATGGCCGGTAAACTCCAGCGCTTCCTCGTGGGAGAGCATATGGGGTTTTACACCGAACTGAGCGCGATATTTTTTGTTATCTACCTTGGCGTCGCCTGCCATGAGCACAAGTATACAGCCATGCTCTTCATCCTTGAAGGAGAGGGTCTTGGCTATGCGGGCGGGTATTACGCCCAGGGTCTCTGCGGCCTCGGCAACGGTGGCGGTAGAGATGTCAAACTCCATGATTCTGTCCTCAAAGCCAAAGGATTTGAGGTGTTCTCTTACTTTTTCTACTGACATGGATTCCTCCGGAATAGTGTATATTGTGACGAAGGGGGCGCAAGCCCCCCATATGTCACTGTATAGTTATAGTATTAGTATAGCTGAATACCGTACTGATTGCAAATAGAATAACAAAGCTGTTCAACGGGCGGAGTGTACATATCCAGCTCCTCTTTTGAAAGGCTGTCAATGGCATCTTCCAGAGCCTTTGCGTAAGCTTTGAGGGTGTCATAGCTTTCGTCGTCGATATAGTCTTTATAGCCGTTCAGCAGGGCATAGGCGTTGTTATAGGCCAGTATTCCCCGATTGAGCTCCTGCGCGATAAGCTGCCGGTTAAGCTCAAGCTGCGCAACGATATAATCATAGTCAATTTCGGGATCCACTGTTACGTTTTTGCCCCATATATCCTTTACCAGCTCCTCAAGCTTTGCAGCGCGGATACACCAGCAGCTGCGGCCGGCTATATCCATTGCTTTTCCCTCAACCGTATAGCGGCTCAGTTGGGACATGTCCATGCGCAGCGCCACAAGAGACAGGGAGGATATCTGCTTGAAGGACAGGTTTGTCATTATATTGTCCTGCACAGCGGTATAAATTGAGGGCAGATTTACTATCTGGTTGGTGGACTTCAGCTGCTCAAGTATGGCAGTGAGCATGCGCTGCTGGCGGTCTATGCGGGCAATATCTGAAGACCCCTTGCGTTGGCGGCAGTAATCCAGCACGCCCTGGCCGTCCAAATGCTGGAAGCCGGGGGAAAGGGTGCGGCCGTTCATGGATACCTCAACATCCACCTCATAATCCACGCCGCCCATAGCGTTAACAACGTCCTTTACCACGTTCATATTGAATGCGCAGTAGTAATCCACATTGATACCCATCAGCTGCTCGATGGTGGTCATGGTGTATTCAAAACCTTTTTTCTGGGCGCCGCCGCCTTCTGAAAATGCGCTGTTTATCTTGTCGTAGGGGTTTGTCTCGTCCACAAGATTGCCGTTGGCGGTGTACAGCTTAACGTAGCTGTCACGGGGGATGGATACCATGCATACGTCGTTGTCGGAAAAGTCAACGGATACCAGCAGAATGGTATCTGTACGGAAGCTTCCCCAGTCCTCTCGCTCTGCGCTTTCGTCAATGCCAAGCACCAGTATGTTTGTCCTCTTGGACATGAATTCCTCATCCGACTGGGCAGAAAGCAGCTTGTCGGGATCCGGTGTAGGGGTAGGCTGTGCTGTGGGAGCGGGAGTGGAATCAGCCGTGGGGGAAGGGGTGGGTATAGGCTCATCAAAGAGACTTTCGGGATCCGTAATATCGCCGTAAAAGGACAGCGCATATATTGCTGCCCCAAGGATTATCAAAAGTATTATTATCAGCACCAGCAGCTTAGTGTTTATGCCGGCCTTTTTTTTCTTTTCCATGGGTAATCATTCACCTCTGTTTTAAACTCCATACATTATACACCACAATCCGACCAAATCATATTAACAATAGATTAAATTTCAGCTTCTTTTCAGATACCTTGCCAAAGGATATAATTATTGCAAAGGAGAGAGCGGCAATGAACAAACTGAGCAGAGAATTTTATCTTGGGGATACGGTGGATATAGCCCAAAGGCTCATTGGCTGTACCTTGGTATCTGTAACGGAGGCAGGAATAACCTCGGGGCGCATAGTGGAAACCGAAGCGTATCTTGGAACAGAGGATACCGCCGCACATGCTTCCAAGGGAGACCCTAACGGCAGGACGAAAATACTGTTCGGCGAGGGCGGGTATGCCTATGTATATCTTATCTACGGAATGTACAATTGTCTCAACTTTGCCACAGGCCCTGCGGGGAAGCCCGAGTGCGTGCTGATAAGGGCGCTGGAGCCTGTGGAAGGCACGGACATAATGGCGGAAAGAAGAAAGACGGATAAACCGGTAGCCCTGTGCAGCGGCCCCGGCAAGCTGTGTATGGCGCTGGGCATAACAAGGGCGGACTACGGCGCAGACCTTTGCGGCGGCAGGCTGTATGTATTGGAGCGGGAGGGAGAAGAACCCGAAATAGCCGCCACGCCCCGCATCAATATAGACTATGCGCCGGAGCACAGGGATAAGCCTTGGCGATTTGTGGACAGGAACAGTAAATATCTCTCTGTAAAGCTAAAATAAAAAACAGGGCTGAGAATCAGCCCTGTTTTTATGTGAGTTGATATTACAGCTGTCTGGACTTGTTGGTGGCGGCCTGTACCGCATCTATGGCGGCGGCGCGGAAACCCATCTCTTCCAGTACCTGGCAGCCGGTTATGGTGGTGCCGCCGGGAGAGGATACCATGTCCTTTACCTGACCGGGATGCATGCCGGTATCCATCACAAGCTTTGCTGTGCCCATTACGGTCTGGGCGGCAAGGCGGTATGCGGTGGCGCGGGGCAGTCCTTCAAGTACGCCGCCGTCAGCTAAGGCTTCGATGAACAGCGCAACAAAGGCGGGGCCGGAGCCGGAAAGGCCGCAGGCGGTATCTATGAGCTTTTCGCTCATCCATTCAACTATGCCGATGGAGGTGAACAGCTTTTCGGCAAAGGCCTTTTCCTCGGCGGTAAGGTCAGTCTCATTGCACAGGGCGAATGCACCTGCGTTCACAAGGGCGGGGGTATTGGGCATGCAGCGGAGTACACGGATATTACCCTGTATCATGCTGCGGATGCGCTCTGTGGTGGCGCCGGCCATTATGGAGATGACAGCCTTGCCGTCCATGGTATTGCCAAGGGTGGCAAGGGCAGGGGCGGCATACTGGGGCTTTACCGCCAGAACAACTATGTCGCTGGCATTGCCCAGAGCCTCGTTATCCTTGCAGATATTGCAGCCCATGTCAGCGTATTTTTCCAGTATCTTTTCAGATACGTCATATATGTATACGTCTTTGGGATCAAGAACGCCGGCCTTTACGGCGCCTGCAAGAATGGCTCCGCCCATGGCACCTGCGCCAAGGAATCCTATTTTCATTTTGTATTTCCTCCTGAATATGTGTTGGTCATGTGGGATAAAGGCACAAGAGCGGATTGCGCTCTTGTGCCTGTGCCGGTAAGGTTAGCAGACGCTGCCGGGTACGTCGTCAAAGCTCTGCTCTGTACGGTTGATGATCTCGTCCTGCAGTTCCTTGCTCAGGTTGCGGAAGTGATCGCTGTAGCCTGCAACGCGTACGATAAGGTCCTTGTACTCCTCGGGGTTTGCCTGGGCGGCAAGGAGGGTCTTACGGTCGATAACGTTGAACTGGATGTGGTGACCGTCCATATTGAAGTAGGCGCGGATAAGGTTTGCCATTTGGTCGAGGCCAACTTCGCCCGCAACAACAGAGGGGGTGAACTTCTGATTCAGCAGGGTGCCGCCGGTGGAAAGATGGTCCATCTTGGCACAGGAATTGATAACTGCGGTGGGACCGAACAAGTCAGCGCCCTTCTCGGGGGAAATGCCCTCAGATACGGGCTTGTGGGCAAGGCGTCCGTTGGGGATGCGCCCATTACTTCGCCGAAGTATACGTGGCAGGTGGTGGGCAGCATATTGATGCGGTAATAGCCGCCCTTGGTGTTGGGTCTGCCGGTTACGCAGTCACGATAGTATTCAAAGATCTCCTTCATGATGCTGTCGGCGTAGTCGTCATCGTTGCCGTACTTGGGAGTCTTGTGGGATACAAGGTGGTAAATGCGGTCGTAGCCTTCGAAGTTATGATCCATGGCCTCAACAAGCTCTTCCATGGTAAAGTTGTTGTTGTCAAAGCAGTTGTACTTGATGGCGGCAAGGCAGTCTGTAATGGTGCCGATACCAACGCCCTGGATGTAGTTTGTGTTGTAGCGTGCGCCGCCTGCGTTATAGTCCCTGCCGTCACGGATGCAGTCGTTGGTAATGATGGAGAGGAAGGGTGCGGGCATGTACTGGGCAAATACCTGCTCTATGACGTTGCTGCCGTTTACCTTGATATCTACAAAGTACTTTATCTGCTTCTTGTATGCTTCAAAGAACTCTTCATAGCTCTTAAAGTCCTTTGCATAGCCGGTATGCAGGCCCAGCTGATGGCCTCCGATATGATCGTAGCCGTCATAGAGGGTAAGCTCAAGTATCTTGGGCAGGTTGAAATAGCCGGTAAGGATGTATGCTTCGTTGCCGAATGCGCCTGTTTCAACGCAGCCGGAGGTGCCGCCCATGCGTGCATCGTCAAGGGACTTGCCTGCGTTCATCAGCTCCTGAACGATGGCCTCGGTATTGTAGAAGGCGGGCTGGCCCCAGCCCTTGCGGGATATTTCGCAGGCCCTTTTGAGGAACTTCTGGGGGGTCTTGCGGCTTATCTGTACGTTGCTGGAGGGCTGCAGCAGCTTCATTTCGTCCATGCAGTCCAGTATGAGATAGCTTACTTCGTTTACGCCGTCCCTGCCGTCCTCGGTGATACCGCCGGTGTTAAGGTTGGCAAAGTCTGTATAGGTGCTGCTCTCCTTGAGGGTGATGCCTACCTTGGGAGGAGCGGGCTGGTTGTTGAACTTGACCCACAGGCACTCAAGCAGTTCCAGAGCGCCTTCGCGGTCAATGCGGCCTGCATCCACGTCCGCCTCGTAGAAGGGGTTCAGATGCTGATCCAGACGGCCGGGGGAGTATGCGTCCCAGGGGTTAAGCTCACTGGTAACGCCGATATGCACGAACCAGTACTGCTGAATTGCCTGCCAGAAGGTCTTGGGCTTGTTGGCGGGTACCCAGCGGCAGTTCTCCGCGATCTGCAGCAGCTCTGCCTTGCGTTCGGGGCGGGTCTCTTCCGCGGCCATCTTCTCGGCAAGGTCAGCGTAGCGGTTGGCAAGGATTATGATGGCATCGCAGTCGATAGCCATGGCCTTCAGCTGATTGAGCTTGCTGTAGGCGTTCATGTCGTTGAGGAAGTCCAGCTTGGCAATGGCGTCCTCGATATCCTTCTTATAATCCAGGAAGCCCTTTTCGAATATCTTGCGGGAGCCTACGGTATGGCCGGGGCCGCGCTGTTCCATGAACTCGGTGAATATGCCGGACTCATATGCCAGCTTCCATTCGGGGGTCATGGCGTTTATTATCTTGTGACGGGTGCTGCGGTGCTCCCAGTAGGGGATGATGACCTCTTCCTGCAGCTTCATGTCCTCTTCGGTAACGGTGAAGTTGATAAGGTCCCGGTCATTCATAACCTGCATATCCTGCAGGGTATGGCAGCACAGCTCGGGGAAGGTGGGGGAAGCCTGGGCGGTGTCGCCCTTTTCGCCTACGATAAGCTCGCCATCGGCGATCTCGATGCTCTTGCGCTCAAAGTAGTACTTGAGGGCGGTGGCTCTCATTTCGGGTACGGACATGGAGCCGTCATACAGCTTGTATGCCTCGGTCATGAGCTTTGCGCGCTCCATGTAGATGTGGGGCTGGGTCTCAACGCTCTGCTTGCGCAGCATCTTTACCCTTGCGTTCATTCCGCGTTCTTCCATTTTTGGTTTATCCTCCTATCCGTGTGTTCTGGTATCCGTTTTGTTTAAAGAGCTGTACAAGCTCGTTAAGGTGCTTATTTGAAGGGGGAGTAAAGTTTGTATCATGGCGGGCTTTGCCCAGCTTTTCCAGCTTATCCTGACCCAGCTCGTGGTAGGGCAGCAGGTTTACCTGAAGTATGGGTACGCTGTTTTCTCTGAGAAAGTCTATTACCTTGAGCATGTCCTCGGCAGAATCGTTCAGGCCGCTGATGAGGGGCATGCGAAGGTATATTTTAGCGCCCGCTTTGCCGAGCTTTGCAAGGTTTTCAAGTATCAGCTTATTGCTGACGCCTGTGTTTGCTTTGTGAACCTCGTCGTTTATGGCCTTTACGTCGTAAAGGAACACATTGGCGTAGGGAAGTACTCTTTCATAGTTTTCGTATGGCACAAAGCCGCAGGTGTCGATATTGACGGAATGACCTTTAGCGTGCAATCGCTTCATAAGGTCGGTGATGTAGTCCATATCCTGAGCCATCACCTCGCCGCCGGACAGGGTTACGCCGCCGCCGGAGGTCTCCCAGTGCATACGGTCCTTTACAAGCAGCTCAACCAGTTCCTTTACAGGGTATGCCCTGCCGGATATGCTGCGGGCGTCGTTGTAGCATTCGTCTATGCAGGTGCCGCAGCGGGTACAGGACTCACGATCCGTCACGGAAATGCCGTTTTCCAGCGATATGGCGTGCTCGGGGCAAACTTCGGCACAGCGTCCGCAGCCGCCGCACCTGTCGCCGTTGCGCATGGGCTCGGCGGAGAATTCCTGAGTTTCGGGATTGTGGCACCACTTGCAGGCCATGGTACAGCCCTTGAAGAATACCGTGGTGCGTATGCCGTCGCCGTCATGTATGGAGTATCGCTGTATGTTGGTTACCAAAGGAGTGGACATGAAATACCTCCGGGCGTGCCGCCCTTTGATTTTGTAATGAAAATAATAAGAGTTGCCTTTATACGTTAATTATTATACAATGTTTTGTGCTATAATAAAACTGAATGTTCGGAATATGTATCATTCTATTTTTGAATGTGAGGGCCGTATGAGCATAAAGAAGTACAAAGCGCTGCTGGAGACCATAGAATCAGGCTCGCTAACAAGGGCGGCAGAGCGGCTGAACTATACCCAGCCCGGCATAAGCCACATGATACTATCGCTGGAGGATGAGTTTGGCTTTCCTCTGCTGATACGTGGGAAAAACGGCGTTACACCTACGGCGGAGGCGGAAAAGCTTATGGGATATGTGCGCCAGATAGTCAACGGCGAGCAGAAGCTTAGGGAAGAGGTTGGCCGCATACACGGAGCAGACGTTGGCACCCTTCGCATTGGCTGTTTTTTCAGCCTGTCCATACACTTCCTGCCCAGCATAGTTGCGGAGTTTACCGAAATGCATCCCGGCGTGGAGCTGCAGCTTTTTGTGGGGGAGCATGGAGAAATATGCCAATGGCTGCATCAGGGCAAGATAGACCTTGCCTTTATGTCCCTGCCGGTGCCGGAGGAGTTTTCCTTTATTCCGCTCTTCGATGACCCAATATACGCAGTGCTGCCGGAGGGACATCCCCTTGCGGGCCATGAGCGGATAAAGCCTAAAAAACTGCTGGAGTATCCCTTTATATTGCAGCAGCAGGGCTCGGATGAGGATGCAAACCGTGTATTTCAAGGGGAAAAGCTTACCCCAAAGGTGCGCTTCAGGGTGCGGGGAGATGAGGCCATACAGTCCATGATAGCAAAGGGCTTAGGGGTATCGCTGGTGCCTGAGCTGGTGCTGTCAAGGCGGCCGGATGGGCTTGTACTTAAGCCCCTGGAGCCGGAGTATCACAGGGTGCTGGGAATTGCGCTGCCCGCAAACGCTGAGGGAGCCCCTGCGCTGAATAAGCTGTTGGATTTTGTCAATGAATATTGCGGGCGGGAAACGCAAAAAGAGTGATGAGGCAATATTTATCTCTGGAAATAAAGGAATACTTGGTGTAAAATAATAAATTAGCAAATTATGTAATGCTTTCGGGAAGGGGGATACCATGGCAGAAAAAGCGGCAGAAAAAAAGCAGCGTATACAGGCTGCGCTGGCGGCTCTTGAGGCGGTGTATCCCGACGCTAAACCGGGGCTGGATTTTACCAATCCCTTTGAGCTGCTGGTGGCCACCATGCTGTCTGCCCAGTGCACGGATAAGCGGGTAAACATGGTCACAAAGGAGCTGTTCCCTGTATACGGTACTCCCGATAAGCTGGCGGCGGCAACGCCGGAAGATATCATCCCCTACATTCGCGGCTGCGGCCTGTTCAACACCAAGGCGAAAAATCTCGTGGCTACGGCGAAGATAATCCACGAGCAGTACAACGACAAAGTCCCCGAGGATAGGGACACGCTCACCAACCTTCCCGGCGTGGGAAGAAAAACCGCAAACGTGGTGGTTTCAAATGCCTTTGGCGTGCCTGCCATTGCGGTGGATACCCATGTTTTCAGGGTGTCCAACAGGATAGGCCTTGCAAAGGCGGCGGACGTGACAAAAACCGAGCAGCAGCTCATGAAGAACATTCCCAAAGAGGACTGGTCCAAAGCGCACCACTGGATAATATTCCACGGCAGGCAGGTATGCGCCGCAAGAAAGCCAAAATGCGATATATGCACCCTGCGGGAATACTGCAGGGCGTATCTGGACAAAAAGATATAAAGCACAAAATATCAGCAAAGGAAAAATACCATGCAGTTTGTAGACAAGGCGAGGATAATCATAAAATCCGGAGACGGCGGAGACGGCTGTTCCAGCTTCCACCGTGAAAAATACGTGGCCCAGGGCGGCCCGGACGGCGGCGACGGCGGCCGCGGCGGCAGCATAATCTTTTATGCCGATCCCAATATGAACACTTTGCTTGATTTCCGCTTCCTGCGCCACTATAAGGCACAGCGGGGCGAAAACGGCAAAGCCAAAATGTCCCGGGGCAAAAACGGCGAGAATCTGATAATCAAGGTGCCGGTGGGAACCCTTGTAAGGGAAGTTGAAACCGGCCGCATAGTTGCGGATATGAACAAGCCGGGCCGTGAGCGTGTAGTGCTCCACGGCGGCCGGGGCGGCAAGGGCAATGCCCGCTACGCCACCCCCACACGTCAGGCACCAAAGTTCTGCCAGCCCGGCCAGAAGACCGTGGAGCACGAGGTGGAGCTGGAGCTTAAGACCATTGCGGACGTGGGCCTTGTGGGCCTGCCCAATGTTGGCAAGAGCACCATACTTTCCGTGCTGACCAGCGCAAAGCCAAAGATCGCCAACTACCACTTTACAACCCTTACCCCAAATCTGGGCGTGGTAAAGCGCTATGAGGAGACATTTGTCCTTGCGGATATTCCCGGTCTTATCGAGGGCGCAGCAGAGGGCGCAGGTCTTGGCCATGACTTCCTCAGGCACGTTGAGCGCACCCGCATGCTTGTACATGTTGTGGATATGTCCGGCTGCGAAGGCCGCGACCCCATGGAGGACTACAAGCAGATAAACGAAGAACTGTATAAGTTCAGCGAAAACCTCGCAGCTCTTCCCCAGATGGTTGCCGCCAACAAGATGGATATCACAGGCGCAGAGGATAACCTTGAGCTGTTCCGTGAGGAGCTTGAGGAGATGGGAGAGGAGGTAAAGGTATTCCCCGTATCCGCGGCCACGGTGTCCGGCTTTGACGCATTGCTGGACGAGATCGTAAAGACCCTTGCAACGCTGCCCAAGCCCCTTGAATATGACGAGGACGAGATAACCGAGGGCTATAAGTACGAGCCCGGTTTCGAAATAAATATCGAGGACGGCGTATTCGTGGTAACCGGCGGCAGCGTGGAATACCTGCTGGATACCACCTATGCGGAGGATGATGAATCCATGCGCCGCTTCCAGCAGTTCCTGATCCGAGAGGGCATAATAGATGCCCTCCGTGAGGCGGGAGCCACTGAGGAAAGCACCATTCGCATGGGCGAGTGGGAATTTGACTTTATAGAATAAGCTTAGGAGAGAGGATATACATGCTTACAGGCAAACAGAGAGCGGCCCTCAGGGCCATGGCAAACACCCTTCAGCCGGTATTTCAGATAGGCAAGGGCAATATCAACGAGAATTTTGTAGAGCAGATAGACGGGGTGCTGGAGACCCGCGAGCTTATCAAGATAAGCATACTGGAAACCGCAGACGTAACCGCCCGCGAGGCATCCGATATGCTTTGCGAGGCTCTGGGCGCAGAGCCTGTACAGTGCATAGGCCGCAAGCTGGTGCTGTACAGGGCCAGCAGAGAGAATCCCCGCATCGAAATATAGCAAAGCGCATTAAAAGCCCGCATGAGCGGGCTTTTATTTATGCCGAAGCTTTATTTACCCACCATGCGGCTGCCGCCATAATGATGCAGGCCGCCGCCATAAGGCGAAAGTAAAGGGAAAATTCCACAAAGAAGGACATTGCGGTAAGGCAGGCGGCACAAAGAAGATATCTGCGGGTGTGCCCCTCGGCAAAAGGGGAGAGCATTGCGGCCCTGCGCCTGCGGTGTTCTGCTTCCGCCCGGGATACTATTATGGCGTCAGCTTCATCGGATGTGGGCATGAGAGCTTTAAGTTCGGCCGGCCCAAGTATAGAACGGAGAGGGATAAATTCAAAGGGCATATCGCCCAAACTGTATACAGCCTTACTTGCATCGCAAGAGACGGTACCGCTGTAAAAAAGGGCAGCCGATGATGCTTTTCGTTCACGGGCAGTGCGGGCAGCCTTGGTAACGTCATCGGCGGAAACTCCGGAGGCGCGCCCTACATGACACACCAGTTTATCGGCGCCAAAGCTTTCCCGGTGGGCTGAGATATGTCTTGCAATTATAGCATTGCGCTCCTTTTCGCTGAGCAGTGATATGCGGCGGTTAAGCTCCTGCTCAGCCGCTGCGGTTCGCTCTTTTTTTATGAGGGAATCAAGCCGCAGGCTGTTTATCAAGTCCAAAGAAATAGATATAAAAGCCGAGGTAACTATGCTCAGCAGCACCTTTGCCACGTTGTTTTGGATATTGCCGCCAAACCACATATAGCACAGCATGAATATCAGCACCCTCAGTGCGATGTAATCCACTGCCTGAGAGAAAATACTGCGCCCTTTGCGCAGCTTCTTGCGGCAGCAGCGGACCATTGCGGTATTGCTTTTCATAATAATATCACCTCCCATACTATTATCGACCTGAACTGAACAAACTATACAGCAGGGGCGATAAGGTGTATAATTAACGTAATAAAAAACAAGGAAGTTACCTGATTATGCGCATAGCCATGTTTGGCGGCAGCTTTAACCCCATACACAGGGGACACATACAGATAGTTCAGGCGGTAAAGGAGATGTTTTCTCTTGACCGCGTGCTGATTATGGTTGCAAATGATCCGCCCCATAAGCAGATAGCGGATGGCGTTTCCGCTGCCCACCGGCTGGAAATGACCAGAATAGCCCTGGAAGGGATAGAGGGCCTTGAGGCCTGCGATCTGGAGCTGAGGCGGCCCGGAAAAAGCTACACCGTGGACACGCTTGGAGAGCTTCACGAACTATATCCCGATGCTGAGCTTTACTGTATGGTAGGTGCGGACATGCTGCTGTCGCTGGATACATGGCACAATGCGCCGGAGCTTTTCAGGCGGGCGAAGTTTATCGCCGTGGGCAGGCCGGATTCCGGCAGTATGGAAGCGGCTGCGGAAATATTCCGCAGGGAATACGGCGCGGATATTACAATATCCGGCATAACAGGCCCGGATATTTCCTCCACAATGGTGCGAAACGCAGTGGAAAACGGAGAAGATATTTCGGCTTTTGTAACGGACGGCGTGGCGGAGTACATATATCGCCATGGGTTTTACCTTTCCGATGAGGTGGATGCCATGCGCAGACGCCTAAGGGAAGAACTGGGGCAAAAGCGATACGAACACACCATGGGCGTGGTACGAATGGCGGCGGAGCTTGCCACAATGTGCGGCGCGGATGGGAAAAAGGCCCAGCTTGCGGCACTGCTGCACGACTGTGCAAAGCTATCCTGGGACAAGCAGCAAAGCATGGCCCGGGAATACGGCCTGGATATTTCGGATATGCACAGGCCAATAGTGCACGGCCCCGTGGGTGCGGAAAGGGCACGGAGAGAGTTTGGGGTGACCGATGCGGAGATACTCAGCGCCATAGACTGCCACTCTGTTTGCAAGCCCGGCATGGGAATACTTGACAAGATAGTATACCTTGCGGATAAAATAGAACATGGGCGAAGCTATGAGGGGCTGGAAGGTATTCGTAAGGAAACCGAAAAATCCCTCGACGATGGCGTTATAGCCTGTATTGAGCATGGATTAGGGTATCTGAAGGAAAGGGGAGAATACGTTCACCCCAATACCCTTCTGGCACTTGAAGAGCTGAAAAATAAAAACAGGGAGGCATAAATTTGGCACTGGAAAGTAGAGAACAGGTAATCAAGCTGTGTGAGGCACTTTACGACAAAAAGGCGCTGGACATAAGGGCAATAAACGTGGCGGACAAGACCATAGTAGCCGAATGGTTTGTGGTATGCTCCGGACGGGCCACCACTCAGGTGCGCACCCTCTGCGATGAGCTGGAGGACAAGGCGGCTGAGTTTGAGCTTTCGGTCATCCGCAAGGAAGGCTATGGCGAGGGCCGCTGGATTGTAATTGACTTTGGCCATATATTGGTACACATATTCCATCCTGAAGAGAGGGAGTTCTACAACATGGAGCGCCTGTGGGATGATGACCCCGCAAAGTGCATAAACTTCTCCAAGGAAAAGGGAGAGTAATCACATAACAAAAACATAAAAGCCCCGCCTGCATCTCAGGCGGGGCTTTACAGTCGAACTCTTCAAATTTTTTATGGGGATTTAATTACTTGATTTCGGTCTTCCAGAGGCCGTGGAGGTTGCAGTATTCGTATACGGCCACGGGCTCTTCGTTGGTGAGGGTAAACTCTGCTACGGGAGCTTCGCCGGGCAGCAGCTTCTTAAACAGAGTACCCTTGGTGGTTTCGAGGCAGATCCACTGGATGCTGTGCTCTTCCAGCATGGGGTGTGCTACTGAGCCAACTTCCACCTTTACCTTGTCGCCCAGGATGGAAACTACGGGGAGGTGCTTCTCCTGGCTTGCTTCTACGGTATTGGCAACCAGCTCTTCCATCTTTTCGCCGCAGCATACGATGGGGACGCCGGAATTCTTGATGGAGCTTACGATATTGCCGCAGTGCTTGCAGATATAAAACTTAACGTTAGTCATGTTGATTTCTCCTTTTTAAGCAAATTATTTTAGTTTGTTCGCCGTTGTTTCGGCGAGGATGTTCTTTATTTGTTGATATGATTATAGCGCATAAAACCATACCCTTCCGTGACATTATCACCATATCAGAAAGATTTTATTCGGGGCGTATCCATTACTGCGAGCACAGCATAAAACCTTTGACGAAAAACCTTATTTATCCTATACTTGAGCCATGATAACGGAGGTGTTTTTCCATGGATTTTGCAGAATACTTTCCCGTATGGAATAAACTGACGCCGCAGCAGCAGAGCAAACTGCGTGCGGCGGTGTTTACCAGAGAGGTGCCCGCAGGTATGGTTATCCATAACGGCGGAGCGGACTGTATGGGTCTTGTTCTGGTGCAGTCCGGCAGGCTTAGGTCTTATATTTTGTCCGAGGAGGGCAGGGAGATAACCATATACCGCCTGTTCGAAAGGGATATGTGCCTGTTTTCCGCATCCTGCATGATAAAGAATATGCAGTTTGACGTTACCGTGGAGGCGGAGCGGGATTCCAAGATATGGATAATACCCACCTACATGTATAAAGAACTGATAGATGAATCCCTTCCCATGGCCAATTATGTAAACGACCTTATGGCCAGCCATTTCTCCGAGGTCATGTGGCTGATGGAGCAGATAATGTGGAAGAGCTTTGACAAGCGTCTTGCATCCTTCCTGCTGGAGGAGAGCGTCCTTGAGGATACGGATAAGCTTACCATCACCCATGAAAAGATAGCCAACCATCTGGGTACTGCCCGGGAGGTGGTCACAAGGATGTTGAGATACTTCCAGAGCGAAGGTCTGGTAAATCTTGCCCGCGGAACCGTGGAGATAACCGACAGAGAAGGCCTTGAAGCCCTTGAATAGCTCAACAATAAAATCCCGGTAAATCCGGGATTTTTATTATTTAGGTCAGGATTCTTGCTTGGATCAGGATATGAGGGAGAGTATCTCCTCCTTGGAGAGAACTCCGGAAACTCGCTTTTGGGTCTTGCCTTCATTTACCACCACCAGCGTAGGTACGCTCATGATGCGGTATTTCTTTGTGAGCTCAGGCTGCTCATCGATATTCACCTTGAACACCTTGGCTCCTTGGGCTTCTGCGGCGGCTTCCTCCAGTACGGGGGCCAGTGCCTTGCAGGGGCCGCACCAGCTGGCGTAAAAGTCCAGCAGTACGGGGA
>X73_One_humped_Camel__coassemble_273_pt1 | contig 18668 bp, 19 predicted proteins | sample X73_One_humped_Camel__metabat2_high_PE_013 | metagenome-assembled genome bin X73_One_humped_Camel
CTATCCGGAATCAATTAACCACCCCCCACAAAGCTGACGACTTCAATGCTGTCGCCGTCTTTTAGAACCGTCTCGCTGTACTGTGACTTGAAAACGATCTCTCCGTTGCGCTCCACGGCGATTCGTTTTGCGTCATAATCTGTGGTCAGGAGATATTCCTCGACCGTCTTTCCTGCGAGATCCAGCTCTTTTCCATTGATTTTTACCATGCATTCACCTCCAGAAAATAAAAATTACGGGGCTTTCCTCTTTGGAAAATCCCCGTAATCGCGCATTCCCTACGTTGGCATTATCCAAATCAGGTTAAAGGGTCGAAGATCGCATATCTTCCTCTCAGCCTGTATCACAAGCTCCCCGCATATTCGGTTGTAAAACAAAAACAGGAGATATCCTTTCGGATGCCTCCTGTAAAAAATCCCTGTGTATGACTTCCTACGGCGGCATTATCCGCATCAGGTTATAGGGTCGAAGTTCATTACTTCCTCTCAGCCTGTGAATACAAGCTCCCCTGTATTTATTTGCATGTATTATACATCTTCTCAAACAATTACTCAAGATGCATTTTTTGAAAGGCTGCGGTGGAAGAAAGAAATGGGAGGAGGGGAGCAGCTTAATGGAAACCTGCCATAAACACGGCATAGACACGGCCCATCTTACACAGACAATTATCTATTGAACCGGTGCCTCTTAAATGAGCAAATGACAATGCAGGGGAAAATGGAGGACTATCCAGTCTATCAGTATTTTGAAAACTATGTAGCAGTTTTTGCGGAAATTCATCAATACTACGCAGAACCTCTGCTGAACAACGACCATCCCTTGTGGCTGACAATACAGTATTGGGGGACACATGGACGTACGACGGCTTTTATCAGGTGCGCCATACAGTTTTGCACAGGACGTGCAGAGCTGTATGGCGCGCCTGCAGCTGTCTGCCATTGTTCTTACTGCCATGTGGTGAATGGCCCGGGCAAATGGCGCTGCTTCTTGAAACCGAGAAGGTTTCAGGGTATACTTTACCTAAATATTGCCGTGGGAAAAGGAGGATGCGCATAATATGTCCGCTAACCTTACAAAGCAGCATATATGGGAATCATTTTATGAGCTTAGCGGAAAAATGCCTTTTGACAAGATAACCGTGGAGCGTATAATCGCCCGCAGCGGCGTATCCAAGGCGACCTTTTACCGGCACTTTAGGGATAAATACGACGTGCTCAATTATAACTCCCTGGCAATTGCCGAGCGGCTTATCGGCTTTAAGGAATGCAAAAGCTGGAAAGACTTTCTGCTGCTCATGTTTCAGGAGATAGAGCGGGAGATCGTGTATTACAGGAGGGCATTCAAAACCTCGGGACAAAATGCCCATTCCCAGTTTCTCTATAAATATTCCTTCGGCATAGTGCGGGAGTGCTATCTTACCACCTACCACAGAGAGGAGCTCTCCACCCGGGAATATTATATGATAGCTCACTACTGCCATGGCTGCGTGGATGCCCTGGAAGAATGGCTGAAGGAACCCGAAGGAATGAGCGCCGAGCAGATGGCGGAGCTGTTTTACAGCGTCATGCCGGAATGCCTTAGGGATACCTGGCTTACAAAATAAGAATAATGGAAACCACGTGAAGGACACTCGGATAGGGTGTCCTTTTTTGTGCTGCAGGGCAACGAGACGAAAACGAATAAATGTATCATAATGAAACGAAAACACAAAATCGTATCGCCTATGAAAGGTGGTTCATTATTATAATAGTTAATAATAAAACAATATATAATTTTCGATATTTCTGCAAAAAGCAAAAAATTAAAACACAAAAAGCGGAGGGATCAATGGACTCTTATCGCATAATCGAGCTGAAGCAAAGCGTATTTGCGGATAACAACGCAGACGCCGATTTGCTGCGCCGTGAAATGAAGGAAAAGGGAACTTTTCTTATAAATCTCATGTCATCTCCGGGTTCAGGCAAAACAACCACCCTTACAAAGCTTATCGCCGCCTTGAAGGATGAGCTGAGCATAGGCGTAATGGAGGCGGATATAGACTCGGACGTGGATGCTGACACCATTTCGGCCACCGGTGTAAAGGTCATACAGCTGCATACCGGCGGAATGTGCCATCTGGATGCGGACATGACCCGCCAGGGCATACGCCAGCATGGTATTGAAGGGCTGGACCTTGTGATACTGGAAAACGTGGGCAACCTTGTTTGCCCTGCGGAGTTCGATACGGGGGCGGCGCTGAATATGATGATACTGTCGGTGCCGGAGGGCCATGACAAGCCCCTGAAGTATCCGCTGGTTTTTCAGGTATGCAATGCCATGATAATCAACAAGACGGACGTGCTGCCCTATTTTGATTTTGACATGGATAAGGTGACCCAATTTGCGCGGATGCGCAACCCCAATATAGAGATATTCCCAATATCCGCAAAAACGGGCGACGGAATAGACGCCCTTGCCCAGTGGCTGAAGCAGCAGGTAAAAAACTGGAAGAAACAAGCATAAGAGGAGGCAAAAACAATGATCGATCAGGAAATCAAAAATCGTGCGCTCAATCCCCCTTATAAAGGAGACCCCGCACCCAGGGAGAAGATAATCAAGCTGGGCAAAAAAATCACCGACGTGGTGGTTCATAAGATAAAGGGCGTCACCGTGGACGATCCCGAGTACTGGGGACTTGCCTCCATCATAAGCGATGAGATGGCGGATATCGCTCTTGCAATGAAGGTGCGCCATCATTATACCATCGAGCAGATGTGGGAGCTGTGCAAGGTCAAGGAAGAGGACAAGGCACACTTCCAGGAGCTGCTGGACGAAATGTCCTATATCGGCCTGCTGGAATATGATTACGGCAACAACTACGATCACAACGGCGCCATCCCCGGCCCTACCGACCGCAGATACTGCCTTTCCCTGTTTGTTCCCGGCAGCGCCGAGATGTTCAACATGGAAGAGGGGCCCAAGGGCAACAAGCGCCTGAGGGAGCATCCCGATGTTGCTTACTTCTTTGAGCGCATGACCTATATTCCCCTTGCGGGCATAACCCACCTTGTGCCTCCGGGAGGCGGCGGCATAGGTATGCACGTTATCCCTGTTGAGCAGGCAATATCCATGGAAAACGAAACCATGGACATAGAGCATCTTTCATACTGGCTGAAGAAGTACGAAGGCAAGCTGGGCGTTGGCCAGTGCTCCTGCCGTGCCAGCCGTGCGGCAATGGGCGAAGGCTGTGCCGATGATGAAATGTGCTGGTGCATTGGTATAGGCGACTTTGCGGATTATTGCCGTGAAACAGGCAAGGGCCACGATATCACCTATGAAGAGGCCATGCAGATACTGAAGAACGCAGAGGCCAACGGCTTTGTTCATCAGATAACCAACATTGACGGCGAAAACAAGATATTCGGCATTTGCAACTGCAATGTAAACATATGCAACGCATTGCGTACCTCCCAGCTGTTCAATACACCCAACCTTTCCCGCAGCGCATATACCGCCGAGGTAAAGAAGGAAAACTGCGTAGCCTGCGGCAAGTGCGTTGAATACTGCCCTGCAGGCGCGGTAAAGCTGGGCCAGAAGCTCTGCGCCAAGGACGGCAAAGAGGTGGAGTATCCCAAGCATGAGCTGCCTGTAGGCATCAAATGGGGCCCCGAGCATTGGGATCCCGATTACAGGGACAACAACCGCAAGAACTGCTATGACAAGGGAACCGCACCCTGTAAGACCGCCTGTCCCGCACACGTATCCGTTCAGGGCTACCTTAAGATGGCAGCACAGGGAAGGTATCAGGACGCCCTTGCTCTCATAAAGAAGGATAATCCCTTCCCCGCAATATGCGGACGGGTATGCAACAAGCGCTGTGAGGAAGCCTGCACCCGCGGCACCATTGACGAGGCCGTATCCATCGACGCTGTAAAGAAATTCATCGCCGAGCAGGATCTTAATGCGGAAACCAGATACATTCCTCCCGTTGTTATCGCATCAAACAGATTTGACCACTGGGAGCAGAAGATAGCCATAATCGGCGCAGGCCCCGCAGGCCTTTCCGCCGCATACTATCTGGCGGTAAAGGGCTACAAGCCCACCGTATTTGAAAAGAGCGACCGTCCCGGCGGCATGATGACCTACGGCATCCCCTCCTATAAGCTGGAGAAGGATATAATCGACGCGGAGATCGAAGTACTGCGTCAGCTTGGCGTGGAGATAAAGTGCGGCGTGGATGTTGGCAAGGACGTCACCATTCAGCAGCTGCGTGAGCAGGGCTATCAGGCATTCTACATTGCCATAGGCTGCCAGGGCGGCAGACTGCCCGGCGTGCCCGGCGAGACTGCCATCGGTACCGATATGGCTGTAAGCTTCCTCCACAAGGCCACGGAAAATCAGGATCAGAAGCTTGAAGGCGAAGTAATAGTAGTTGGCGGCGGCAACGTTGCGGTGGACTGTGCAATGACCGCAGGCCGCTTCGGCGCAGCCAAGGTATCCATGGTATGCCTTGAAAGCAGGGACACCATGCCCGCATCCAAGGCGGAGATAGCCGAGGCAGAGGAAGAGAATATCGTCATCTGCGACGGCTGGGGCCCCAAGGAGATACTTACCGACGAGAACAACCGCGTTACCGGCGTGGTATTCAAGAAGTGCCTGAGCACCATAGACCCCGAAACCGGCAAGTTTGCTCCCGTATACGATGAAAACGAAACCGTCACAATGAAGGCGGACCATGTAATATTTGCCATCGGCCAGTCCATACAGTGGGGCGATCTGCTCAAGGATACCAAGGTTGAGTTCCACCGGGGCAATTATCCCGTTGCGGATCAGCTCACCTACCAGACCGCTGAGCCTGATATCTTCGTTGGCGGCGATGTATACCACGGACCCAAGTTTGTTATCGATGCCATTGAAGACGGCAAGTGCGCCGCCGAGAGTCTGCACCGTTACGTACACGTAAACGCAGACATGACCATCGGCCGCAACCGCCGCGACTTCATTATGCTGGATAAGGATGACATACAGGTGAACAGCTATGATACCGCCGGCCGTCAGGAGGCGGGCGTGGATGAAACCATAGACCGTCATCATTCCTTCCGGGATGCACACAAGACCCTTACCGAGGAGCAGGTACGCATCGAGACCGCACGCTGCCTTGGCTGCGGCGCAAGCTGGGTAGATCCTCATAAGTGCATAGGCTGCGGTGTATGTACCACCAAGTGCGAATTTGACGCTATCCACCTCAAGAGGGACCATCCGGAGTGCTCCACCATGATGAAGGCGGAGGATAAGCTCAAGTGGCTGCCTCCCATGGCCATCAAGCGCCTTGGTGAAACCATATCCGGCAAGGCCAAGAAGAACAACAAAAAGGAGTAAGCCATGCATGAGCTGGGCGTAGTTTTTCGCGTATCCGACAGCGTGGTAAAGGTGGCGGAGCAGAACAACGTTCAAAGGGTGCACAGCGTAACGCTGGAAATAGGCCAGGTGTCCACCGTAATACCGGAATATCTTGAGGATATCTGGAAGTGGAACTGTAAGCGTGTACCCATGCTGAATGACTGTGAGCTTATCATTGAGCAGATACACGCCATCACCCGCTGTGAGGACTGCGAAAAAACCTATGATACCGTTCCTCAGGGCAGGATATGCCCCTATTGCGGAAGCGAACGCACTTTTCTTGTTACGGGAAATGAGTTCAACATAAAAGAAATAGCAGTTGAATAACAAAAAGACCATGCGGGGTGCGGAGATATCCGCACCCCGCCGGAGGAATTAAATGCAAAAGCAAAGCAGAAATACCGTTCTTGCCATGGTGGGTAAGGGCGGCGTAGGCAAAACATCACTTTCCGCCATTATGGTGCGGCTGCTGAGCGAGGCGCATCCCCAAGGGCGGATACTTGCCATAGATGCAGACCCCGCCGTGGGCCTTGCAACGGCGCTGGGCATAGAGCCCCGCTTTACCGTGGACGATATCCGAAAGGAATTCATCCAAACCGTGGAGGGCGGCGAGGCAAAGGCCGCCGTTGAGATGCTGGGCGAGGCAAAGTATCGGCTGCTGGATGCGCTGACGGAAAGGGATAACATATCCTTCCTTGCCATAGGCAGGCCGGAGGCGGCGGGATGCTACTGCAAGGTAAATGCCTACCTCAAGGAAGTGGTAGGGCTCATTGCGGAGCATTTTGACTATGTAATAATAGACGGCGAGGCAGGAATAGAACAGGTAAACCGCCGGGTAATGGAAAAGGTGACCCACCTGATGCTGGTATCCGATGCAAGCAAAAAGGGCCTTAAGGTGGCGGAGACCATACATTCCGTGGCAAAGGGCCTTGTGATGTTTGAAAAGGCGGGGCTTATAGTCAACCGCATGCCGGATATGGCTTTGCAGGGCGAGCTGGATACGCTGGGCCTTACGCTTCTTGCCTGCACTCCGGATGACAGGGCCATGTCCATGAGCGACATGCTGGGCAAAAGCGTATTTGATCTGCCCGATGATTCTCCCATAATGCAGGGGGCGAAGAAGGCCCTTGAACAGCTTGAAATTCTCTAAAAAATCAGAGGTGACACCATGAAAGACCTGAAGCATTTGTATTATTTTGAGCGCTTGCTGGAGGATGCGGACAATGAGCTGGTAAGGCAGGCACGGGAGCAGGGGCGCAAATGCATAGGCAGCGTCTGCTATCAGATACCCGAGGTGCTTATGGAGCTGGAGGGAGTATTCCCCGTGCGCCTTCGCGCGCCCAGAACCGGCTCCATCGAGATGGGCACTTATTACATGACCAGTCTGCTCTGCGAATATTCAAGGGCGCTGCTTGAGAGGGCAATAGAGGGGGGCTATCAGTTCCTCGACTGCCTTATAGCGCCGGACGGATGCACCATGATAAACCGCTGCGTGGAAAACATGGAGCTGCTTAAAACCATGGGCAATGAGGGATTCTTCTATAAATACCTTGAAGTGCCCATGAAGGCGGATGACAACGGCCTTGCCCTGTATGTATCCGAATGCCGCAGAAAGGTGCTTGAGCCTCTGGCGGAAAAGTTTGGCGTGGATACTTCCGAGGCTGCCCTGAGAAAAGCCGTGGAGCAGCACAACAGGCTGTGCCGTGTGATAACCGAGATAGGCAACTTCCGCAAGGAAAAGAACCCCAGAATAACAGGCTATGAATTCCATATCCTCTGCATGGCCACCTATGTGTGTCCCAAGGATATGCTGCTGGATAAGCTGGAAGATACTCTGGAAGAAATAAAGAACCGCGAGCCGGATGCGAAGAGTCCCTTCAGGGCCCGGGTAGCGCTGGTGGGCTCTGAGATAGACGACGTGGATATGGTGAAGCTGGTGGAAGATTCCGGCGCCATGGTGGTTGCGGACAGGTTCTGCCTTGGTTCCCTGCCGGGGCGGGAGGAGATACACCTCAATGACAGCGAGGATGTGCTTACCCAGATATGCCGCCATTATATGATGGCCAGCATGTGCCCCCGCCAGATGAACATGGAAAAGGTAAACCGCCGCAAGGCCTACATAAACGAGATCGCCAAGGAATACGGGGCGGAAGGAATAATATTCGAGCAGATGAAGTTCTGCGACCCCTGGGCCTATGAGCGAATGACCGGCACACACATACTGCGTGAGGAATACGGTTATCCCGTACTGTCCATAGACAGACCCTACGCCGTGGGCAATTCCGGCCAGATACGCACCCGTGTGCAGGCCTTTGTGGAAAGCATTGAGATAAAGAAACTGCAGGGAGGTGACAGGTAATGGGAAAGGCTGTTGGAAGTGAACGGCTGGGAAGCCTGTATTCCGGAGGCAAGGTCCGCAGACGCCGCGAGTGGCGCGGCCTTGGAGACACCCTGTATGATTACGGCCGCTGGCTCAAAATAATGCTCATGCTGCTGAAATTTATGAGCAAGCCGGCGAACATAAAGGGATTTTTCCGCTATCGCTGGATGCTGAACTACCTTGCGGTGCCTATGATGATAGACCGTCATACCGTGGGCTTAAGGGGCAATCATTTGAGGATCGCTCACGAGGAATACGACCTTGTGGCAGAGGATGTGGCACTGCTGCTCACCAATGCCTTCAGGGCGGATAAACACTGCGGCAACGACAAGGAATTTTCCAAAAAGATCGTGGTGCTGGATGAAAACGAGATGTTCGCCATAATGTGCGGCTTCCCCAACCTCAAGAGCGTAAGCTGGGAAACCGCGGCGGTGTACGTTTCGGTACTGCTTAGAGGCCATGCGGTGCATCATTATCTCGACGTGGTGCAGGAAATGGGTCTGCCAGGAGACGTATGTCCCATGCCGGCTGCAGAGGCAGGCGTGGTTATAGATGACGACATGCCGGTATTCGGCGCCTGCGCCGTTCAGTGCAACACTACCTGCGACGGTTCCCTCCTTGGCAACAGCATACTTGCCCGCAGGTATGAGCAGGAGGGCATTCCCGTATTCCAGATCGCCGCGCCCCTCAGACATACCGAGGATGGCGTTCAGGAATACGCCGCACAGGAAATACGCAACGCCATAAAGTTCATCGAGGACTGCACCGGCGAAAAGTGGAGCTGGGAGGCCTACTTTGAGAACATAAAGCGCTTCAACGAGGAAACACGCCACAGGGTAGGCTGGATGGAAATGTCCCGCACCGATTACCCTCAGGTATTCGGCGCAAACCTTGCGCTGTATTCCGAAACTACTTACATGGCCATCGCCGGCCGTGTACCTGCCTTTGTTGAGGCGGACAGGCGCATAACAAAGCTTGCGGAGGAATCCTTCAAGCGAAAGGAAATGCTGGTGCCTGAATATCGCCACAGGGCAATAATCTGGGGCGTACAGTCTCAGTTTTATACGGATTTCCTTCCCTGGCTGCAGAACTGCTGGGGCATACTGCCATTGGTAGATATGCTGAGCCTTGTGTATCTTGATCAGCTTTCCGAAGATGATCCCGAACAGGCGATATACGATATAGCAAGGCTGTATGAAGAGATGATAATGCGCAACCGCACCCACGGCGGCTACGAGGTGCTGCTGGATGACCTGTGGCGCTATTGCGAGGAATACAATGCGGACATGGTCATACTTTGGGAGCATATAGGCTGCAAGGCCCTCAACGGCATGCACGGCATGTTTGAAGAGCGGGCAAGGGAACACGGCATAAAGCTTGTTTGGGTCAATCACGACCTTATGGATATGCGCGTAGTGCCCAAGCAGAACCTCAGGGACGATGTTAACCGCTACATGCGCTCTGTCCTCAGGGAAGAACCGCTGGATCCTTCTCTGGAAGTGATAGACGACGCTCAATCTTGGTAAAAGGGGGAAGCTTATATGAAATATTTTGGCGGATGTGATTCCGGAAGTACATATACAAAGTGCGTGATACTGGATGAAAACGGCAAGATGGTGTCTGATGTGACACTGCGCAGCCGCATAAACTCGGTACTCAGCGCCCAGGATGCGCTGGATCAGGCCATAGCAAAGGTGGATGACCTTAAGGATGCAAAGGATCTTGCGTATCTTGTGGGCACGGGCTATGGCAGAAACAAGGTCCCCTTTGCGGATGAAAATATATCCGAAATTAGCTGCCACGCCATGGGCGTACATGTGGCGGATCCCTCTGTTAAGGCCGTAATCGACATAGGCGGACAGGACGTAAAGGGCATTGCGGTGGATACCGACGGCACTGTGCTGAATTTTGCAATGAACGACAAATGCGCCGCAGGTACCGGACGCTTTTATGAAGCGATGGCAAGGGCATTTGAAATGGAACTGCCTGAATTCTCAAGGCTTTCACTGGGAGCAAAGAACGTTATACCCATAACCGCCCAGTGTACCGTGTTTGCGGAGAGCGAGGTAATATCCCTCGTAGGCGAAGGCAAACCTATGGACGAGATAGCCGCAGGCATTCAGCTTTCCGTGGCAAAGCGCTGCTTTACCATGGCAAAGAAAGCAGGCGCTGTGGATAATATCGCCCTTACAGGCGGATGTGCCAAGAATGACGGCCTCAAGGCGGCCATTGAAAAGGTGCTTCATCTCAAGGTCATAAACCTGCCCATAGACCCCCAGCTTATGGGAGCACTGGGCGCTGCGGAGTTTGCCCGCCAGAAGGGCATGAGAAAGGAAGGGTAATATGGCGCTGCTGATAAAGATAATCCTTATTGTGGCGGCGGTTGCCGTTGGGCTGTTCCTTTTGACCTTTGCCGTATACTTCTTCAATCTGGATATGAAGATGATGGCGGCGGTGGAACCCATGCTTTCAAAGGTATACGACAAGCGTAAAAGGGAACGCAGGATATAACCATGAGGCTGTATGAGGAATGCCTTAAGGCTCTGGAGGAGCTGACGGAAGGCTATGCCTGCAGAAGGCTTACAACCGATGCGCCATGGCCGGACGGCGGCAAAAATCAGCTGCTGTTCCGCAGCGATACCGCCTTTGAGCTGGGCAGCGGAGTTTTGCCTGCCATGAGCGGCCTGTTCATCACCCAAAGGCCGGACAGCGTGCCAGAGGATGAGGTGCTGCTGTATGGCCCGGAGCTTGATGAAATGGGCGGGGACAGCCCATATGCAAGGATAGCCCTTGTGCGTATCAGGGAGGATGCCGCCCCGAGCGAGGAAAAGACATATCAGCTGATGCGAAAGCTGGAATACGCAAGATACCACATAAATCCCCTTGGCTTTATGCTTCGCATATCCTCCTTAAACTGCCGGGAAAGCGCACGCATAGGCAGGGAAGCGCTGAAGAATGGGCTGAACCTTGGGGCTGTGGGCCATGCGTTCCTTGAAGAATACCATAAGCACCCTGAGGTGGAGGCGGTAAAGCTGATATTTATAACAGACCCTGCCTTCCCATATGACAGAGCCGCGGAGCTTATCCGGCGGGGAGAGGATATAACAAAAACGCTGGATCACCTCAGGCAAAAGGTGAAGATGGACTGCACCGTATGCGGATTAAAGGATATCTGCGCCGAGGTGGAGGAGCTTTGCAAAGAGGATTTCCCCAAAGGATAATACCGAGTGAATTACAGAGGAGACAATATTGGACAAAAAAGAGATCCGAAAATTTTTTGATGAATGCGCCCCTTCATGGGATGAGCATATCACAACAGATGACAGCAAGATAAGCTGCATACTGGACCGGGCCGGGGTGAGGGAAAACACCGTGGTGCTGGACGTGGGCTGCGGAACGGGAGTGCTGTTTCCCTTTTATCTTGCAAGGAATGTATCCCGGGTAACCGGAGTTGATATCTCTCCCGAGATGATACGCATTGCATCACAAAAGGCAAAGGATGACCGCATACGGCTCATATGCGGGGATGCGGAAACCTTGTCTCCTTCGGATATGTGCGATTGCTGTGTGATATACAATGCCTTTCCACACTTCCCGAACAGGGAACTGCTTATAGGCAGCCTTGCAAAATGGATAAAGCCGGGGGGAAGGCTTACCGTTGCCCACAGCATGAGCCTTGAGCAGCTGCGCAAGCACCATGCGGGCAGGGCGGAAAGGGTATCCCTTGAGATGCTGCTGCCGGAGGAACTGGCCGCCTGCATGGAACCTTGGTTTTGTGTTGATACGGCGCTTTCGGATAATGAAAAATACATAGTTTCCGGGGTGCGAAGGGCTTAAAACAAATCAGATAATCATTGCGGAATGATTCCGCAAAGAAAAATAGGGAGGAAGAAATATGTTATTCCAGATCTACGGAGAAACTGCAGGCTATCAGCTGCTGGGCTGGCTGCTGGTTTTTGTGGGACTTATTCTCATAAACGAATTTGCCCGCAGAACCAAAAAGGGCGGTATACTTTGTTTTCTGGTACTGCCTGCCGCTTTGACGATTTACTTTGTTGCCATCTATGTGGGTGCGGCCAGGGGCGCAGAATGGGCGCTGAATAACTCCACATATCTGTACATGAACAGCTGGTTCCACTATGCAAAGCTGTACGCCGCAACTGCGGGCTGCATAGGCTTTATGATGCTCAAATACAAATGGGGCGTCGGCAAGACCGAGTGGTTCAAGGTATTCCCCTTTGCCATTGTTGCGGCAAACATTCTTATCGCTGTTGCCAGCGACTTTGAATCCGCCATAAAGGGCGCACAGGCCATGAAGGAATTCGGTGACCGCTGGTGGCTTTCCAGTGAAAACGTATGGCTGTACGGCGGCTGGTGGAACTGGCTCAACGGTATTGCAGGCATACTGAACATATTCTGCATGACCGGCTGGTGGGGCATTTACGCCTCCAAGGATAAGCGGGATATGCTGTGGCCCGATATGATCTGGCTCTACATCATTGCCTACGACGTATGGAATTTCCAGTACACCTACCTCAATCTGCCCACCCATGCATGGTACTGCGGCCTTGCGCTGCTCCTGGCTCCCACCGTTGCCAATGCGCTGTGGAACAAGGGAGGCTGGATACAGAACCGTGCAAACACCCTTGCTCTGTGGTGCATGTTTGCTCAGGTATTCCCTCTGTTCCAGGATGCAAGTGTATTTACTACCATCCCCGTGCTGTATGCAGATGGCTTTATGAACGCCGCTGTGCGTCCTACGCTGGTAAATCCCGTACCTCAGGGCGTGATCTCCATACTGTCCATTGCTATCAACGCATTGGTACTGGCTATCATTATCAAGCGTTCCATAGAGCAAAAGAAGAATCCCTACAAGTGTGAGATATTCACTGACACCAAGGACTTCCAGCTTGCCATGGCAAGGGCGGAAGCAAAGTAACCACAATGCAGCAAATGCCGCGCATCGCAAATGATGCGCGGCATTTATTTATGTGAAAAATTAAGCTGGAACAGTTTATAGGTTTACAGGATGCATGATGAGGCGTCCCTTTTTTTCTTTTGACCCATCTGGAATACATTTCCATTGACGAACATTTGTTCGTGGAGTTATACTTAGATAACGGAACTTAATTCCCTGCGTGAGGAGAGGTGCTTATATGAAGACAATGAAGCCTGAGTATTTTGAAAAAATGGAAAACTACATAAATGAATACCAGCAAAAGCGGGGCTATTCTCCATCCATCAGCGACATGGTGAGGGACCTTGAGATACCCAAAACCACCGTACACAGATACCTTACCCACATGAAGGAAAACGGTATGCTGGAGATAAACGGCCGGGGAAAGATCGCCACGCGGGACATGGCGAAGACCAGCCGTGATACCATCCGGATTCCTATCCTTGGCGCCGTATCCTGCGGTATCCCCAAGTATGCGGAAGAAAACATACAGGAATATGTGCAGGCGCCGGTCGCTTGGTTTGGTTCAGCGGATTTCTTTGCCCTCCGTGCAGACGGTGAATCCATGCTCAATGCCGGTATAAGCCATGGGGATTTGGTGATCATCCGCAGGCAGGAATATGCGGAGCCTGGGCAGATAGTGGTTGCCCTTATCGATAACGAAGAAGCAACCCTTAAAAGATACTGTCCAAATGAAGATAAACAGCATATAGACCTTGTGCCGGAAAATGATAATTTCAATGTGCGAACCGTGGACCTGAACTGTGAAACTCTGGTCATTCAGGGTGTGGCGGTCAAAGTATTAAGAGATTTGGAGTGATTTGATATGACCGCTCAAGAAAGCACATTCTTTTGTATAGACATGAAGACCTTTTATGCGTCCGTGGAGTGTGCAGAGCGCGGTCTAAATCCCTTTGAAACCAACCTGGTGGTGGCAGACCTGACCCGGGGCAAGAACGCCCTTTGCCTTGCCATCAGCCCCAAGCTGAAAGCGCAGGGGGTAAAGAACCGCTGCAGGTTGTCTGATATACCAAAGGGGATAAAATACGAGGTGGCTCCGCCCCGGATGCAGCTGTACATAGACTATGCGGCGGATATCTACGCTCTGTATCTAAACTACTTCGACGCCGCGGATATTCACGTGTACTCCATCGATGAGTCATTTATCGATGTTACGGGTTATCTGCCCACATATAAGAAAACCCCCAAGGAACTTGCCAAGTTCATAATGAACGAGATCGCAGATAAGCTGCACATACCTTCTACCGTTGGCATAGGAACAAACCTGTATCTTGCCAAGATCGCTCTGGACATCACCGCAAAGCACTCCAGGGATCACATAGGCTATCTCACAGAAGAACTATACAAAGAGACCCTGTGGGATCACAAGCCCATCACGGACTTCTGGCAGATCGCCGGCGGCACAGCAAGGCGGCTTGCTAGGTTTGGCATTACCACTATGCGGGGAATTGCCAACTGCCCCCAAGACCTGCTGTACAGGGTATTCGGCATTAATGCGGAGCTGCTGATCGACCACGCATGGGGCAGGGAAAGCTGCCGCATCTCTGATATCAAAAGCTACAAGCCCAAGAGCAAATCCGTATCCTTTTCCCAGATACTCCCGAGGGACTATACCTATGAGGAAGCAAGGATAGTCATGATAGAAATGGCCTATCACGGCTGTCAGCAGCTGATGAAGCGCAAGGTCATAGCGGGAAAGGTCTGGGTAGGTGTGGGCTATTCAAAGGATATGCACGAGACTACCGGAGCGGTAGTGAGGCTGTCCAACGCAACAGCGCTGCCGTCAAAAATCAAGCCTGCCGTTGAAGCCGCATTCACAGAAGCTGCCATACGGAATATCCCCATCCGCAGACTGCTTATCAGCTTCGGAGATGTATGCGATGAAGGCTGCGAGGGTTATGATCTTTTCACCGACTGGAACAGCGTGGAAAGGGAGAAAGCAAGGGAGCGGACTGTGCTGGATATTGCCGAAAGGTATGGCAAGAACGCCGTGCTGCGCGGCATAAATTATGTAGAAGGGGCCACCCAGCGTGAGCGAAACGAGATGATTGGAGGTCACAGAGCAGGCTATGATGACCCGAGAACAACGGGCTAAGCAGTTTATGCCCTTCGATGCCATGAAAGGCTTGCAGGAAGCGCTGCGGGACCGTGAGGAGCGGCATTCAAGGGTTGAGCGCCATGGCATATCCGATGAGGAGCAGGAGGCGCTCTCCGCTGTGCTGAACAGGCTCAGTAAGGGAGATAAGATACGAATCAGTTATTACTGCCATTTCCACGATGTGGAAAGATCAGGCACCGTGACGGCTGTCAACTATGCATATCGTTTTCTGAAAGTGGACGAGGAAAAGATAGTGTTTGACGATGTTTACGGGATTACTATGATCGATACTTTGATTTGACAGTACTGTTTATTAGCATATGAGAAGGCCGCCGAGGTGTGAACTCGGCGGCCTTTTGCTATACGTTATATACTGCAAGGAATAAAAGGCGGGAATACAATGCTGGATTAAGATGAACTCAAAGCAATGCTATATTTCCAAATCAAATCTTTCATAGGCGTTTATTATAGCGGTGTTATCCTTGGTCAATATCCTTGGAGTAATTGATCGGTGTCATAACTTTTAAGTTGTGGATATATGGCGGGGCTTTTATATGTCGTACACCAAAACGTAAATCGACATCATTCGACAATGGAAAGCGATTTGTCAAGGATGTTTTTATCCCATGACGTTCAATGTTTCTCTTTGACATGAATCTTATAGAGCGTTACAGCAGAGAAGAGCAAAAAACGACACCGGACGCTCCTATGTGGGAGTGCCGGTGTCGGTTTTTTCAGGTTTTTGAAGTACGGCCCTGGTTGTCCTAACTTTAGCAGACTGTGTGTTCGCTGCAAATACCACCTAACCTGAGCGGAGGGCGTTTCCGTTATTCTCCGTCCGCCGCGTAGGCAGCGAGGATCTCGTCCACGCTCATGAGCTCATACCCGGAGATATCCGCGCCATCCTGGGCGTAGTACAGGAGCATATCCCCCGTGCCCGGGATATCCAGCTCGAGTATGCCGTTTCCGATCACGGCCTGAGCTGAGCTGCCGTCAGTCAAGACGACGGTGAGCATCCCGTCCTCCGCCGACCATGATTCGATATCCATGACATCCTCGTCCATCGTCATGCTGCCCGTTCCGCCCTCGTTAAGCGTCAGCGTGGAGTACATCTCCATCTCGTTGGAATCAACGGTGTAACCGTCGTTCTGTACGGCAAAGAGGGTGTACTCCCCCTCGAGGGGCATATCCTCCGCGGGGGAGGTCTCTGTCCCGTCTCCGTAGAGGAGATCAATATAATCGTCGATCGAGACAGGCGCGATGCCGGAGGTGTCTGCACCGGGGAGTGCAAAGAGGGCCCAGAAGCCGTCGTCGAGCTCGACCATCATGATACCGTCGATGATCGTTCCTTCTATGACCGCCGCGCCCGCCTGGAATTGAAGCGCGCTGCCATCCACGGTCCACCAGTCGATGGGGCCCTGATTATCCTCGCCCCAGTACAGATATCCCGTGCCGTCGGCCTCCAGCGTGACCGTCTCGCCGGCCATCTCCGGCATATCGACATATTGATCCGGGATATCCTGCGCCTCGCCGTCGTATTCAAGCATATCGCTCATGTACGCGGCGCTGAACCTCGTGCAGATAAATGTGTACTCACCAGCGTATTCGTCAAGACCGGACGCGGCCGCCGGTCCGGCCGGGGGCGCTTCGGCCTCTTCACCGACGGCGGAAACGATCGTACCGTCCGCCGCGACCTCCACTGTGACGATATAGGTATAGCCCGGCCCATTGCCGTCCCAGTCACAGGGCGTGGTGAAGGTGATCGTCGTGGTGCCTTCGCTCTTGCCCTCATAGCCGGCGGACAGGATACCGACGGCCTGACCGCTCGCGGCGCCCTTGTCGGAAAGGGTAAACTTCCGGTTGATGGAGTAGTCGATGATGGAGTCGTCACCGAACTCGTTCTTCCACTCGCAGCCGGTATCCTTGTTCGTACCGAGCTTCACAGTAAGCTCCGTGCCCTCCCAGGACAGCTCACGATAGGTCTTCAGTTCCTCTACCGAGGGGCTTTTTCCACCGCCGCCGCAGGCGGTCAGAAGCAGGCAGAGCAGGATCGCCGCCATTGCGATCAGCGCTATTTTTCTGAAAGACGTTGCTTTTTTCATTGTCATATCCTCCTGTTTATCACTTGATTTCATCTATCACGCAGCGGGCCAGGATAGAACGCGTATACATCCTCAGGACAGCGCGCCGCCGACGATCGTCTATTCGATAGACGTTATATTTACTATCGCGCCAAACCGGATGCCTGCAGCAGGGCGTAAAGATAGTCGGCGTATTTTTGGAGGATGTCCTCCAGTGGCCCTTCTTTTTCGGCTTCTGCGTCGACGCTGCTTCCGGATAGACCGCGCCCGACTGCCCTTGGCCGGGGGTAAAATACCCGGTCTGCGTCTGTTGAGGCGGTATGTACGCCGGTGCGTTGGGCCGCTCGCTTCGGACATTGGCCGTTTCCCTTATCGGCTGCCCGCAGTTTTGGCAGAAAGCAGCCCCTTCCCGGAGCTCATTTCCGCAGTTCTGACAGAACATGGTTTAATCCTCCTTTACTTGACCTTTGCTTTCACGCAGCGTTCAAGGATGATCTTCTCCACGAAATCGAAATCCGCGTCCTCGGCGTAGACCTGGTTTTTGTCCAGAAGCTGGTTCACATGGATGGTGTGACGTTTCCGGCGCACCTTCACGATCTCCACGCTCTTGAACTCGGAGGTCTTTGTGTCCTTCGCGGCGACGTTCGAGCTCAGGGCGACCATATAGGGCTTGTGGGCAAGCGCTCCCACGAAGGCCGTGAGCCAGCCGATGGCCTCGGCCTTTTGGAACTGCTTAGGCATCTGGATGTGCTTCACGTATTCGTCCGTCATCTCGAACAGCACCTGGTATTTCCATCCGTAGAGCGCCGCCAGGATGATGTAGGATATGACGCTGAGGACAAGAAAGATCGCCGCCAGGATGAGAAACAGCTTTCCTACCCCCAAAAGATCGTCCAGGGTCTTCAGATCGCCCCCGAACAGGCTGACGATGAGATCGAACAGGAGCACTACTCCGAAGGATATGCCCAGCACCTTCCACACCGAGATCATGATGGTGGGATTTTTCAGCATGTCCATTTCATACGTCCAGCGATACACTCCGTCCGGGCAGAGCCAGATGTTTTCCGATACCGGCTCGCCTTGGAGCTCCAGCTTTTCATTATCCGTATTCGTTTGCCCTCCTTGTTTCATATGATCGTCTCACTGCTGTATTCCGTCTTTTTCTTATACTCGGTATACTGCCATTTAAAGCCGTTGATCTTCTCCATTTGGTGCCCGATCTGATTTCCTATCACCGTTTTGCTCTTCAATACAGGCTCACGGAGATCGGGGATGCTCTCGGTGTCGAGCGCGGTCTTTGTGGCAGTCCACAGAGCATCCAGGCATGAGAACATGCCCTCGTATCCCGCTCTTCCGGCGCGTTTGCCTGTGACGACCCGTTTATCCGCTTTCCACAGTTGTCACAGAAAACAGCGTCCGCCTCCAGCTGTTCACCGCAGAAGGGGCAGCGGTTTTGGGCCGGTGCGGGAGCAACCGCCGGTTCCTGCCGCGCCCCGCAATCGGGGCAGAATTTCGCGCCCTCCGTAATGGACGCGCCGCAGTTTTGACAGAACATATCGTCACCGCCTTATATTCAAAACAATTCTACTATTGTATTCTACCAGTTGTATGCTATAATTTCATTAATTTCACATTTTTCTGCATTGAGGATTTTTGTGAATATTGAAAGGATGTGCGTATCATGTTATCGGATCGGATCACCGAGCTGTTTCGGCTGCTGCAATGCAGCAATACGGAGATCGCCCGGTTCGC
>X73_One_humped_Camel__coassemble_277_pt1 | contig 18379 bp, 15 predicted proteins | sample X73_One_humped_Camel__metabat2_high_PE_013 | metagenome-assembled genome bin X73_One_humped_Camel
CAGATTGCCGGAGCTGTTATTGTTATTATTGCCGCCGCCCAGCAGTGCGCTCATAAGCAGCGCGGTACCGATGTTGCCCATGCCTGAACCCAGGCCGTTGCCTGCGCCGTTCTGACCCATATCGTCATCGGTAAACAGGGACAGCAGAGAGGACAGTCCGCCGGATGAAGTGTTGTTATTGTTGGTCTGATTGCCTATAAGGGAAAGCAGCACGGGTGCCATCAGGGACAGTATGGAGGCAGTATTGCCGCGGGTAATGCCTGCCTGCTTTGCAAGTGCATCCGTAACTCCATGCTTGTTGCTGCCCAGTATCTTGCCGATTATCTTATCGCCATCCACAGCGTCCGCATTCTTCAGCTGTTCTGCCGCAGACTCAGAGCTTGCGTGCTGACCCAGTGCCCCAAACAGAGACTCTGCCCCTTCCTTTGTGCCTGCGTTGTCAGACATTGCCTGCACAAGCAAAGGTATAGCGTTGCCGATTACATTTTCCGCCTGATCCGCCTTTACGCCGGAAGCCTTTGCTATCTGCTTTACAGAGCTGTCGTTCATAAGCTCGTTGGCAAGTATGTTGATGATGCTGCTCATTGTATATGTTTCCTTTCAGTTTGTAAGGGTTATTCCCAATACATTATTATATATTAACAAGTTAATTATTTAAAGTAATATTCAGCAAAAAAAGGACCCGAGGGTCCTTTTTTCGTCAAATGTCATATTTGTGTTACTTAGTGGGCTCGATGTGCCACAGTTCCTTTGCGTATTCCGCAATGGTACGGTCGCTGGAGAACTTGCCCGCGCTTGCGGTGTTCATAAGGCACTTGCGGCCGAAAGTGATACGGTCGCGATATTCACGGTTTGCGCGGAGCTTTGCCTCAACGTAGGGCATGAAGTCCAGCAGCAGATAGTAATGGTCTGCCTTGTGCCAGTTTGTGCCGTCCAGCAGGGCGTTGTACAGCTCCCGGAACTTGCCAGTGCCGCCATCGCTTACGGTGCCGTTGATAAGGGTATCCAACACCCGCTTTACACGATACTCACGGTTGTAGATATCGCGGGGATTGTAGCTGTCCTTAATGCGGTTGATATCCTCTACCCTTGCGCCAAAGATGTAGTTGTTCTCCTGGCCCGCTTCCTCGGCGATCTCGATGTTTGCGCCGTCATAGGTGCCCAGGGTAACGGTGCCGTTCAGCATGAACTTCATGTTGCCGGTGCCGCTGGCCTCGGTGCCTGCGGGAGATATCTGCTCGGATATATCCGCGGCGGGAATGATATGCTCCGCATAAGAGCAGTTATAGTTTTGTACAAATACTACCTTGAGCTTATCCTGTACGTCGGGATCGTTGTTTATAAGGTTGGCGATCTCGTTGATGTACTTGATAACGCTTTTTGCACGAAGGTAGCCGGGGGCTGCCTTTGCGCCGAAAATAAAGGCAGTGGGGGTAAAGTCGGTAAGGCTGCCATCCTTGAGGGAATAGTAAATATCCATTATGGACAGGGCGTTGAGCAGCTGACGCTTATACTCATGCAGCCTCTTTACCTGTATGTCGAATATGAAGGATGAGGGTATGTTTACCCCTTCCTTTTCACGAATGATGTCGGAGAGCTGAGCCTTCTTGGTCTGCTTGATGGCGTTGAACTGGGCAACGCTGTCATCGTCCAGATGGTTCTTGAGGCCGGATATCTGGCTCAGGTCCTTAAGGAAGCCGTCGCCGATGCGCTCGGTAATAAAGGAGGTCAGCTCCTTATTGCAAAGGCCCAGCCAGCGGCGCTGAGTGATGCCGTTGGTCTTGTTCTGGAACTTTTCGGGAGATACGGCGTACCAGTCCCTGAACAGGTCGCTCTTGAGTATGCCGGAGTGTATCTCGGCAACGCCGTTTACATAGGTGCCTGCGAATACCGCCAGACGTGCCATGTGTATCTGGCCGCCGGTGGCTATCTGCATGCGGTCTATCTGATCCTGGCTTACGCCCTTTTCGCGCAGCTCGGCATTCTGCACCTCATTGATGCGGCTGATTATGCCGGTGATCTCAGGCACAACGCTTGCCACCAGGTCGTAGTTCCACTTTTCCAGAGCTTCGCTCATGATGGTATGGTTGGTGTAGCTGAAGGTCTGCCTTGCGATCTTGAAAGCGCCGTCAAAGTCCAGACCTTCCTTCATCAGCAGCCTGACCAGCTCGGGGATGGATACGGTGGGATGGGTATCGTTCAGCTGTATTGCGCAGTGTGCGGCAAAGCCGGACATATCGTTGCCCCTTACGCGCTTGTAGCGGCGGATAATATCCTGCATGGAAGCGCTGGAGAGGAAATACTGCTGCTTGAAGCGAAGGCGCTTGCCCTCATAGGTGCTGTCGTTGGGATACAGCACGCGGGTGATATCCTCTACCTTGTTCTTCTGGCGAACAGCAAGATCGTACTCCTGATCGTTGAACAGGTTAAAGTCGAACTCCTCGATGGGTTCGCTCTGCCACAGGCGCAGGGTACCGATATTGTCGGTGCCGTAGCCGATTATGGGCATATCGTAGGGTACTGCAAGCACCTTTTCGTCCGCAAAGGTGATCTCGACGGTCTTGTCGTCGCGGCGGCGGCTCCAGGGATCGCCGTAGCGCTGCCAATCGTCAGCCTTTTCTACCTGATAGCCATCCTTAAAGCTCTGCTTGAACAGACCGAATTTATAGCGCAGGCCATAGCCCTCCAGAGGCAGGTCATGGGTGGCGGCGCTGTCAAGGAAGCAGGCAGCCAGACGACCAAGGCCGCCGTTTCCCAGAGCTGCGTCCTCGATATCCTCCAGAACGTTAATATCAGAGCCCCTTGCCCTCAGAAGTTCCTTTACCTGATCCAGCAGGCCCAGGCAGTAAAGGTTATTGAACACCATACGGCCCATAAGGTATTCGGCGGACAGATAATATGCCCTGCGTACATGCTCATGGGAGCGCCTTGCTCTGCGCCAGTTATCGGATATGGCATACATAACGGCGTTGGACAGCGCCTTATGCAGCTGATAAGTATTCGCTTCGGCAATCTCAATCTGATAATCGCCCCTGAGTTCCTCCTCCATGCGGCGGATTATCATGCTGGGTTCCATCATAGTAACATTTCTCCATATCTAACAAAGTTTTTTGCAGGGCAAACTGCCCCGCATTATTAAATACCAAAGTAGTTTACCACAAAATCAACACTTTGAGAACACCAAATAATCTGATTTTTGTATCCTATTTTCACACATTGGTATTTTTATTATTAAAACCCGCCTCTGCTGCCAATGAAATGTTGACATACGATTTTATTGGGGCTATCATTTAAAATGAACACTATACTAGAAAGGTATCTTAATGGAATCTGTAACCAGAGAAAAACTCACAAGGGACTTTGGCAATGCCTTCCTCTCCCTCCAGCACACAAGCACCCTGTGTATGCAGCTGCTGCTCAGCAAATATAATCTGTATCCCGGGCAGCCTCAGGTGCTTTTTGCGCTTAAGGAGCTGGGAGCCCCCACGCAGAATGAGCTGGCGGCTCACCTTGGCGTGGGAAAAGCTTCCGCTGGCGTCTCCATCCGCAGACTGGAAAGCGGCGGCTTTATCAAGCGCACAAGGGACAAAAAAGACACCCGCTGCATACGCCTCTCCCTCACACAAAAGGGCGAAGAATTTGCCCGCTGGTGCAGCATAGATTACGACATGTTCTTTACCACCATGCTGGAGGATCTCTCCCAGGACGAAAGAGCCAGCGCATACGAGTTTATCCAATCCATGGAAAAAAGCCTTACCGGCCTCAAAGAGCGGCTGGAAAGCTAAAATACACCCTAACATCACCAACACATTTAAGGAGGAAATACCACAATGGTACAGTCCATCAGCCTCTCCAAGCTCCGCGAAGATGCGGACTATATCTTCCACAACGGCTTTGCCTGCTCCGAGTCCGTAATATACGCCATACGCAAGAACTTTGAGCTGGATATGTCCGACGACGCCTTTGCCATGAGCACCGGCTTCCCCTGGGGCCTTGGCGGCGTAGGCTGCATATGCGGCGCGGTTGCAGGCGGCGCAATGTGCATCGGCTTTGTTTTCGGCCGCCGCACCCCCGGCGACCCCTGCGCAGCCAACTGCCATAAGCTCACCAAGGAATTCGGTCAGGCCATCAAGGATAAGTTCGGCGCCACCTGCTGCGGCAAGCTCATCTCCAATTTCGGCGACCTGAACTCCCCCGGCCGCAAAGCACACTGCTCCGATATCGTGGCCTTTGCCACCACCAAGGTCGCTGAAATCATCTGCCGCGAGCTGGATATCAAAATAGAAGACTGATTCACTTTATGCAAAAATGCTTCCCTCCAATCAGGGAAGCATTTTTATTTTGTTTTGTTATTCGGTTACGCCGTTTATCGCCTCAAGGTTTTCGGGAGCGGCATTTTCGCTCTGGGCAAAATAATAGGAAAGTATATCCTCTATTGCAGGGGCGCTGGATGAACCGGACAGGCCGTAGGGCACGCATACCACTATGGCTATCTCGGGCTTCTCACGGGGGGCAAAGCATACGAACCATGAAGTGTTTTCAATGTCTATATTGGTGGTTCGCGCGCCTACCTGCGCTGTTCCCGTCTTACCTGCAAAGGACTCGGTTTCAAGATATTTTTCTATAAAGTTCCTGTCGGTAAATGCCTGTGCTGCGGTACCGCCGTCCTCAGGGGATACAACGCCCTTCATGCCGGTCTTTATGGCAGCCCATATGTCATCGGATATCTCTACCTGATTGAATATGCTGGGCTCAACGTCCTTTACCACGTTGCCGTCCTCGTCCATTATCCTGTCTACGATATGGGCGTCATACACTGTGCCCTCGTTGGCAATGGCGCTGACATAGCGGGCTACGGCTATGGGAGTGACCAGCGTAGTGCCCTGACCGAATCCCGCACGGATGGTCTGGGTAGGCTTCCACTGTATCTCGTTGAGCAGTGAGGTTATGTCGTTTATCCAGTCGCTGCGCTCCTGGGTTATACCTTCGGGGATACCAAGCTCCTCGCTGATTATCCGTCGTATCTGGTAGCCTTCGCCGGTGATGGAGCCATCCTGCAGCTCCATAAGCTTCTTGGCGCAGCTTTCTATTGCGGCCTCGTCCGCCTCCATGTTTCGCATTTCGATAAACATGGCAAGGCGCTCCTTCAGCTTACGGTAAATAAGGCTGGGCAGGCTGGTCTTCTGGTTATAAACCTCAAGATTACCGTCCTCATCCATCATGGTATTGTCAAAAAGTATCTTCTGCCCGCCTACAATGCCCTCCGCCTCGCCGGTAAGCTCTATGCCGGTCCTGCTGGTAAGGCCCATCTTGCCGGACCACTCATTAAGCTTATCTATACCGACACGGTTTGCAACCTCACAGAAGTAATAGTTGCAGGAGTTTTTCACCGCAGCCGCAAGGTCCTGATTGGCATGCTGACCTATTCTGGAGCGGGAGGAAAGATGACATTTAGGCGCATTAGTGTCAATGACGACTTCCTTGCCGTTCTCGTCGGTATACCGTATGATATACTGCCAATCACAGCTTATCAGCTCATTTATATCCAGCACGCCCTCAGCTGCGCCTGCAATTCCGGTTACCATCTTAAATATAGAGCCGGGGGCAAGGCGGGTGGAGATGGCCTTGTTTCGTGTGGGGGTGGTATCCGCCGCCCATTCACTCTGGAACAATTCCTCCGCCTGCTCATCGCTGAGGCCCTCGATAAACCAGTTGGGGTCAAAGGATGGATAGGACGCCATGGCAAGCACCTGTCCTGTGTTAACGTCCATTACCACAGCGGCGCCTGTCTGGGCCTTTTCTATGCCCTCTACCTTACCGTTGGTCTTTTCTTCGTAGCTGGCATATTCTTCTTCTATTTTGTTTATCTCTCTGTCGTTTATGTTCAGTATAACGTCTGCAAGGGCCTTTTCCACCACAGCCTGCAGCTCTATATCCAGCGTCAGCATAACATCATTGCCGTCTGTGGCGGGGGTATAATTAAGCTCGCGGATAGTGCTGCCATTTTTGTTTACCTCTACCTCACGGCTGCCCTTATGGTCGTTTGTGGAGCCGGTCAGGTATTCCTCCATGGTGGCCTCTATGCCGGACACGCCCACATAATCCTCATAGGAATAGCCAAATTCCTCACGCATTTCCGGGGTAACGGTCTTTCCCAGATACCCCACCACATGGGCGGCGGTGGTACCTCTGGGGTATACCCTGATGGTGCTCTGGGAGGTCTGCAATCCGGTAAGCTCGTCCGCACGCAGTTTTATCTCCGCCACTACTTCCATACCCACGTCGTAGGCAATGGTGATAGGCTCGTATGCTCGATAGTTATTCAGCAGCACTTCCTGACGGATGGATATTATCTTATTGGCTTCCTCAAAGCCCAGCTCCTCGGGTATGAACCAGTATGCCCTGAGCTTGTTGTAGGCCTCTTCCGCCGTAGGCCATTCGCTGGTGTCCCACTTGGTCCTGTCCGGCTCATCCTTGTCGTATTCTATATAGAAACCCATAGCATCGCAGAAGTTCTTATAGCGGGCTACAACAGCGGCCTTGCTTTCAACACCCCAGTCGTATTTAAAATTGCCATTTTCATCCTTGCGAATATATGAGGTGTCTATGGTTTTGCCTCCGCCGGCCTCGATTATCTCAATGGCTTTTATAAGCGCATCCGTATAGGCGGCAGAGTCATAGTCGGTACGGTTATCCGCGTCCCGCAGAAACTCCACGTTATAGCTGTTTTTGCTGTATGCAAGCACCACGCCGTTGCGATCCAGTATCCTGCCGCGGGTACCCTTTATGTCAATGGTGCTGGTTCTTCTGTCCGCAGCATCTACCGCATACTCGGCGCCGCCAACCATTGTAACCTGATAAAGCTGATAAACAAGCGCACCCATAAGGAGCGCCAGTACTATTATTAAGATTATATACCTGGATAGAGTGGTTTTCATTTTACTCCTCCGGCCGTGCGGTCATACCGTTTTTTGGAAGACTGCAGCAGCCTGGGCTTAAGGTAAATATGGACCGGCAGGCAAAGCACAGAGGTAAAAAGCGCTGAAGGCACTATATAGGTTGCCAGCATCTCAAAATAATTGAAGCTGCCGCCTATAAATCCGGTCACTACAGCCATAAAGTTTTCCTTTAAAAAAGCGCACACCGCCACGGTGGCGATGGGGATGAAAATATTGTCAGCAAAATACTTTTTATAAAATATGCCGCCTATCATGCCGGAAAGCATATAGGCCATAGCATTTACGCCCACAGCCTTGCCGAAAAACACGTCTATGATCATGCCTGCAGCGCACCCTGCGAAAGCAGCATCCGATGCGCCCAGCAATATGCCGACACACACTACCACCGCCAGCACGCAGTCCGGCACAACGCCAAGTATGCTGAATCTTGCAAATATAACAGAATCCATAAACATGGCAAATATCAGCGAGATGGCAACGTACAGCCTGTACATTATTCCTCCTCCTGCTCTTCCATGTTTACTATCATTACCTCTTCAAGGCGGAGAAAGTCCACAGCCGGCTGGATTATGGCGTTTCTGTCCTCGGTGTCCTCATTGGCGCGGGAAACCTCGGTAACGGTGCCTATGGCGATTCCCTTGGGGAATATGCCGCCTATACCGCTGGTGAGTATATTGTCGCCGGGCACAAGGTCATAGCCGCTGGGCAGGTAATAAAGCTCCAGCTTTTCATTTTTGTCTACGTTAAGTATGCCTCTGGCAAAGCCATAGTCTCTGGTGCGCTCCACCATTACGCTTACGTCGGACGTGCTGTCGATTATGGAGGTCACCTTGCAGGTGTTGGCGCTTACGCTGCTTACCCTGCCTACCAATCCCTTGGAATTTACCACTGCCTGGTTTTCCATAACGCCGTCGTTTCGTCCAGCGTTTACGGTAAACTCGCTGAACCATACTCCCTGGCTCTTGCCTATTACTCTGGCGGTAACGTACGTGTAGTTCTGGGTTATGTCGGTATAGTTGAGCAATCCCTTCAGGCGCTCATTTTCCTCGCGAAGGGTATTCAGCTCGTTTTCTATTATCTCATACTGGGCCAGCTGAACCTTCAGCTGCTCGTTTTCCTTATCAAGGTCTGTGGAACTGAATACTCTCTCAAAGAAGTCTATTATGGAATTGGATGCCTTGACGGAAAAAGACTGAATGGGTGACAATACGGAATTTACGGCATCCTCAATAAAGGTCACCTGAACCCTGTCATACGTAACAGCGATCAGTATGGCCAACACCGCAATAACTGCAAGCAGAATCACAAAACCTCTGCTGCGAAAAAATCCGCCCATTTAGCGTCTCCTTTTTAATCTCGGGCCCTATACACAATATGTCAGCAGGCCCATGGAATCCCGATAATTATTATAAATGCAAGTACCGCCACGCGCAAGGCGTGACGGCAAATCGTTACATTCTGTTTACCCAATGTGCTATTTTTTCTAATATTTCCTTATGCGCTTACCGCCTCGCGGCACAGGCCGGAGTCCTCTCCCATATCCAGAGCCATAAGGGCGCCCTTTACCACACAGTTTTCAGGATCATCCGCCACCCGAACCCCCATGCCGGTCTCTCTGCTTATTAGCTCCGCTATACCGTCCAGACAAGCGCCTCCTCCCGTAAGTGTTATACCGGTGGCGTATATATCCCCCGCAAGCTCCGGCGGAGTCTCCGCAAGGGTATCCCGCACCGCATTTACTATTTCCTTTATCTCGTTCTTTATGGCATAGCTTATTTCACCCTGTCCTACCACTATGCTCTCGGGAAGTCCGCTTCGCATATTGCGTCCTCTCAGCTGCATATGCTCCTCCCCTCCCATCAGGGCGCTGCCTATTGTCATTTTTACCTGTTCAGCAGTCCGTTCTCCTATGCTAAGGTTATATTCCTTGCCTACAAAATCCACTATGGCCCTGTCTATGTGGGTGCCGCCCACCCGTACAGACTTGTGGGCCGCGATTCCTCCCAGCACCACCACAGCAGCGTCCGTGGTGCCCCCTCCCATATCCACCACCATGTGACCTAGGGGAGCGGTTACCGGCAGTCCTGCTCCTATGGCTGCGGCAAGGGCCTCGTTAAGCACGGTTATCTCCCTTGCTCCGGCGTTCTTCGCCGCCTCCATCAGCGCCCTGCGCTCTATGTCGCTTACACACAGCGGCATACATAGGGCAAGACGTATGCCCATAGGCCCCGCCTTTCTTCCCAATGCCTCCCGTATGCAGTAGCGTATCATGGCCTCCATAAGCTCCATATCGGATATTACGCCATCTCTCATGGGATAATTCACCGCCAGCTGCCCCGGTGTGCGGCCCAGCATCAGCATGGCTCTGCTGCCTATCTCCACTATTTCCCTTTCCTCCCCCGTGGACACCGCCACGGCACTGGGCTCCCGCAGTACTATCCCCCTTCCCTTTATGGCGGCCAGGGTATTTACTGTCCCCAGGTCCAGCGCCACCGCATCGGAAAATACATCCCGTAATATCTTCATTCCAAGCACTGTATGGATACCTCCCAATCTAATTATGATGGAAGTATTTCCATATATTGTTTCTGTTATACAGAGGGGATTGTGCCCCGATGTGCCTTGTGGTATCCTATTTGTGATTTTGAAACGCAGAGGTGCTTTATGGAGCTTATACTGGCCTCCCAGTCCCAGCGGCGCAGGGAGCTTTTTCAGCTGATAGGTCTGGAATACACCTGCATCCCCAGCGATGCTGATGAAAACGTCCCCTTTACCGAACCCGGCGAATTTGTAGAGCTGCTGGCTCTTAGAAAGGCCGCCGCAGTAAAGAAGGATCACCCCGGCAGCTGCGTTGTAGGCTCGGATACCGTAGTATGGCTGGATAACGAGATAATCGGCAAGCCCCATGACCGGGAGGACGCATACCGCATACTGCGCAAGCTGTCCGGCCGTACACATACCGTATATACCGGCATAGCCGTACTTACAGACGATTCCACCCAGCTTTGCCACGAGACCACCCGCGTTACATTTGAGGAGCTGTCCAATGAACTGATATGGGACTATATCGACACCGGCGATCCAATGGATAAGGCAGGCTCATACGGCGTACAGGGCCTTGGCGCAGTACTGGTAAAAAAAGTGGAAGGCTGTTACTTTACTGTAATAGGCATGTCCATACCCAAGCTTTGCGAGATGCTGAAAAATGTTGGCATATATCCTAAATGGCAGACCCGCTGCGCAGAAAAATAGTCGTTTTTATGCACAAAAAAGCAGACACAACAGTGTCTGCTTTTTTTAGCCGAATTGATATTTATTCGTCGTCCCCGTCAACATTGTGGCACATCTTATAGGCAAGGCAGATAAGGCTGTCCGTCATATGGATATTCTCCACGGGCACGGCTGCGGTAACATCTGTGGGCGCAAAGTTCCATATACCCTTTACCCCTGCCTGCACCATGCGGTCCGCCAGCTCCTGAGCAACGCTCCTGCGGGCAGCAATAATGCCTACAGCTATATTGTTTTCCCTGACGTATTCCTCAAGCTTGCTTATATGCAGCACCGGCTTTCCGTTCACCTCGGTTCCCACCACATCTTCGTTGATATCGAAAAGAGCGGTTATGCTGAAGCCATGCTGCTCGAAATGGTCAAAGCTGGCAAGGGCACGGCCTATATTGCCCGCACCTGCCACAACTGCCTTGTGGCTCTTATTGAGGGCCAGTATGTTTTTAATCTCATTGAGCAGGGTATTTACATTGTAGCCGTAGCCCTGCTGGCCAAAGCCGCCGAAGCAATTAAAATCCTGCCTTACCTGAGATGCGTTGAGACGCATAATCTGGGCCAGCTTGCCGGAGGAAATACGCTCTACGCCCTGAGCCTGCAGCACCTGAAGCTGCCTGTAATATCTGGGCATGCGCCTTATAACTGCCTCGGAAACTCTGCGAAATTCCATACTTTCCCTCCATTTTATATGCACCGGGCCGCAATACGCCCATCATCCGCTATGATTTAATTATTATACGCTCATAATCCCCAACTTTCAAGAGGTTTGACAAATGCAAAACGATCATGCTTTATTTTTGTCATTCCTTGCTTTATCCCTTTCCAGTATGGGCGCAAGGTATCTTCCCGTATAGCTTTCGGGTATTTTTGCCACCTCTTCCGGAGTACCCCGGGCCACCACCGTGCCGCCTCCCGCGCCCCCTTCTGGGCCCATGTCGATTATGTAGTCGGCGCACTTTATTACGTCCAGATTGTGCTCTATAACTACAACGGTACTTCCTCCGTCCGCAAGGCGCTTGAGTATATCCAGCAGCCTCTCCACGTCTGCCATGTGCAAACCTGTGGTGGGCTCATCCAGCACATACATGGTGTTTCCCGTATCCCTTCGGGACAGCTCCGTAGCCAGCTTTACCCGCTGCGCTTCGCCGCCGGAAAGGGTGGTTGAGGGCTGACCCAGCTTGATGTATCCAAGACCCACGTCCTGCAGGGTCTGCAGCTTGCGCTTTATCCTGTCTATGGGGCGGAAAAACTCCAGTGCCTCCTCCACCGTCATATCCAGCACATCCGCAATGCTTTTTCCCTTGTATTTGACCTCAAGGGTCTCCCTGTTGTACCGCTTGCCCTTGCACACCTCGCAGGGCACGTATACATCAGGAAGAAAGTGCATCTCTATCTTAAGCATGCCGTCGCCCCGGCAGGCTTCGCACCGTCCGCCCTTCACGTTGAAGCTGAAGCGGCCGTTATTATAACCCCTTACCTTTGCATCTGGGGTCATAGCAAATATATCCCTTATCATATCGAAAAGGCCGGTATATGTGGCGGGGTTGCTGCGGGGTGTACGGCCTATGGGGGACTGGTCGATGTCGATTATCTTATCCAGCTGCTGTATGCCCTCTATGCTGTCGCATACGTCCTTTGGACAGTGCTTTGCCCTGTTCAGGTCGTGGAGCAGTGTCTTTTTGACTACCTCATTTACAAGGCTGCTCTTGCCGCTGCCGGATACGCCGGTAACGCAGGTGAATACCCCAAGGGGAATGTCAACATCAATATTTTTAAGATTGTTTACCCTTGCGTTCTTTACGCTGAGCCATCTGCCCCCATTATCCCGCCGCTGTTCGGGTACTGGGATAAACCTGCGGCCGGACAGGAACTGTCCGGTGATGGAATCATCTGACGCCATTATTTCCTCAGGGGTGCCTTCGGCAACTATCCTGCCCCCGTGCTCGCCTGCGCCGGGGCCTATATCCACAAGGTAATCAGCAGCAAGCATAGTCTCCTCATCGTGTTCCACCACGATAAGGGTATTGCCCATGTCCCGCATGCCCTTTAAGGTATCAAGCAGCCTTGCGTTGTCACGCTGATGCAGGCCGATACTGGGTTCGTCCAGTATGTACAGCACCCCCATAAGGCCGCTGCCTATCTGGGTGGCAAGGCGTATGCGCTGAGCCTCGCCTCCTGAAAGTGTACAGGCTCCTCTGGACAGAGTAAGGTAATCCAAACCAACATTTTTAAGGAATCCCAGCCTTGCGCTTATCTCTTTTACGATGCGCTCCGCTATCATGCGCTCGGTTTCGGATAGCTTCAGCCCATTGATGAACTCTCCCGCGGCGGATACCGTCATATCGCTTACCTCTGCAATAGATTTACCGCCCACAGTAACCGCAAGGCTCTCAGGCTTAAGCCTTTTTCCCTTGCATTCCGGACAGGGAATATTGGACATATAGCCCTCTATCACCTGTTTCATCCCCTCAGACTGGGTATCGTGATAGCGCCGCTCAAGGTTGGTTATTATGCCTTCAAATGATGTCTTAAAGGTGCCGCTGCCGAATTCACGCTGGTAGCTGACCTCCATCTTTTCCTCACCCGTACCGTACAGCAGTACCTGCTTGGCCTTTTCTGGCAGTTCTTCATAGGGCACATCCATGGAAAAGCCGTAATGCTTGGCGATGGCGCCAAAGTACATCTCCGCCATGCTGCCGCCGTTTGCACCGCTCTGCCATCCGCTTACGTTTATAGCACCCTCAGAAAGGCTCAGGCTCTTATCCGGCACCACAAGGTCAGGGTCTACCTTCATCAATAAACCAAGGCCGCTGCAGCAGGGGCACGCGCCGTAGGGATTATTAAAGGAAAACATTCGGGGAGTAAGCTCGGGTATGCTGATGCCGCAGTCCGGGCAGGAGTACTTCTCCGAAAACAGCAGCTCCTCCTTTCCTATAACGTCCACCTTGGCAAGGCCGTCTCCAAAGGCAAAGGCCGTTTCCATGGACTCCGCAAGTCGGCTCTCTATTCCGGGCTTGATTATAAGCCTGTCCACTATAACGTCTATGGTATGTTTTTTCTGCTTATTGAGGGGGGGCACTTCGTTTATGTCGTATACTTCGCCATCCACCCTTACGCGGACATAGCCGTCCTTGCGTATCTGCTCAAGCAGCTTTGCATGCTCACCCTTTTTGGAGCGCACGGCGGGAGCGATTATCTGTATCCTTCCCTCCCCAAGGGCCATTATCCTATCCACCACAATATCTATACTCTGCCGCTCTATGGGCAGACCGCACTTGGGGCAGTGAGGATGGCCCGTCCTTGCGTACAGAAGCCTGAAATAATCGTGTATTTCGGTTACAGTACCCACGGTGGAGCGAGGATTGTTTGAGGTGCTCTTCTGGTCAATGCTTATGGCAGGGGAAAGGCCCTCGATATAATCCACATCAGGTTTGTCCATCTGCCCAAGGAACAGCCTTGCGTATGAGGAAAGGGATTCCACATACCTTCGCTGGCCTTCGGCGTATATGGTATCAAAGGCCAGAGAGGACTTTCCGCTGCCGCTGAGGCCTGTGAATACTATGAGTTTATTGCGGGGCAGGGCAATATCCACATCCTTAAGGTTGTGCTCCCTTGCTCCCTTGATTATGAGTTGTTCGTTCATGTTTTTTCCTTATTTTCTGGTTCTTCCTCTTGCGTTTCGCTTGCTGCCCGGGGTGCCCGGCGCAATCTTTTTGGGCTTATCCTCACCGGTAATGTCAAACAGCCTGTCCCTGAGCCTTGCGGCAGTTTCGAAATCCAGCTCCGCAGCAGCCGCTCTCATCTGCTCACGCAGCAGTTCTATCTGGGCCTCCCGGTTTTCCTCCGCCTTTTCCTTGGGCCGTCCGCTAATTTCGATTATGTCGTGGACCGCCTTGGTTATGCTCTTTGGCGTTATGTTGTGGGCGATGTTGTATGCCTGCTGCTTTTCCCTTCTGCGGTTTGTTTCGTCTATTGCCGCCCGCATGGAGGGAGTTATTTCATCGGCATACATTATCACATGGCCCTCGGCGTTTCGAGCCGCGCGTCCAATGGTCTGTATCAGCGACGTGGCTGAGCGCAGGAAGCCCTCCTTGTCCGCATCCAGTATGGCCACAAGGCCAACCTCGGGCAGGTCAAGGCCCTCGCGAAGGAGGTTTATGCCCACCAATACGTCAAACTCACCCAGGCGCAGGTCACGGATTATCTCCATGCGCTCTATAGTCTCGATTTCAGAGTGCATATACCTTACCCTTACCCCCATGCCGTCCAGATACTCCGTAAGCATCTCCGCCATGCGCTTTGTAAGGGTGGTCACCAATACCCTGTATCCCTTTTCGGTGGTCTTTCTTATTTCGCCCAGCAGGTCATCCACCTGACCGTTTACGGGGCGAATGTCTATCTCGGGATCCACAAGACCGGTGGGACGTATCACCTGCTCCGCCACACGGGAAGCCAATCCCATTTCATAATCTCCCGGCGTCGCTGATACGCAGATGAGCTGGTTTATGCGTCCATTAAACTCGTCAAACTTCAATGGTCTGTTGTCAAAGGCGCTGGGAATGCGGAAGCCGTACTCCACCAGCTCGGTTTTTCTGGACAAATCTCCATGATACATGCCCCTTACCTGAGGCAGAGTAACGTGGGACTCGTCTATTATCATGAGGAAATCCTCAGGGAAATAGTCGATGAGGGTATATGGAGGCTGCCCGGGGCTGCGTCCGTCAAAGTATCTGGAGTAGTTTTCAATGCCCTGGCAATAGCCGATCTCCCGCATCATCTCCATATCGTACTGGGTGCGCTGCTCAAGGCGCTGGGCCTCCAACAGCTTATCCTGGGCCTTCAGCTCCGCCACCCTGTCATAGAGGTCCTTTTCTATTGCTTCCAGCGCACTGATAAGCTTATCCCTTCCCGTGGCATAGTGGGAGGCGGGGAACACCGCTACGTGAGCCCTGTCCAGCAGTATCTCACCGGTAAGGCAATTTACCTCGCTTATCCGCTCTATCTCGTCCCCGAAAAACTCAACGCGCAAAGCCTTGTCCGACCAGTTTGAAGGGAATATCTCCAATACGTCCCCCTTTGCCCTGAAGGTACCGCGGACAAAGTCATACTCATTGCGCTGATACTGTATATCCACCAGCTTTCGCATGACCTCATCCCGGTCTATTGTCATGCCCTTTCTCAAGGAAATGGAAAGCTTAAGATATTCTTCCGGATCGCCAAGGGCGTATATGCAGCTGACGGATGCCACGATGATAACATCCCTGCGCTCATTGAGGGCACAGGTGGCGCTGTGGCGCAGCTTGTCTATCTCGTCGTTTACCGTGGCGACTTTTTCTATGTAGGTATCAGATGCGGCAATGTATGCCTCGGGCTGATAGTAATCGTAATAGGACACAAAATACTCCACAGCGCTGTCCGGGAAGAACTCCCTCAGCTCGCCGCAGAGCTGGGCGGCAAGGGTCTTGTTGTGGGCTATCACCAGAGTGGGCTTCTGCACCTGTTCTATGACCTTTGCCATGGTATACGTTTTGCCGCTGCCGGTAACGCCAAGCAGCACCTGAAGCTTCTCCCCAGCCTTTACGCCTTCGCTCAGCGCAGCAATAGCCTCAGGCTGGTCACCCTGAGGCTGGAATGGGGATACAACTTTGAATTCGCCCATGCTTATTGCTTTATCAGTCCTCAAAATCTACAGAGATGCCGTTCTGCAGTACGGTGTGGATGTATTCCTTTACCTTTACATGCTCGGGATGATCCGCGTACACTGCCAGATCCTCTCGGGTCTCAAACTTGGCTACCAAAGCAAGGTCGTAGCTCCTTGCGCTGCCGATAAAATCAGCGCCTGCTTCCATGCTGATAAGGCCGGGGACCTTGCCTACCAATGCCTTGAGCATAGGGGCGATCTTGTTGGCCTCTTCGCGGTCGGTGTACTTGTGGCATACGATGTGGGTTACCATTGTTTTATCTCCTTGTATCTTGTATTTATCAATAATTCAGCTGTACCATGTGCGTCATATATTATAACACAGCACATGTAATATCTGCACTATATTCTTCCCTGTTTTCCACCTTCCTACTATCGCCCTTTTATTGGCACAGTGTTATCCTTCATATATGTTTTAACACTGTTTATCCGGGAGGGAATTATCATGACCACGCTGTTGCTGCTGTACGCGGGAGCCATACCTCTGGTCCCCCTTATAGGGGCCGAAATATTCAAACGCCGGGAGGATACCCCCCGGCGCAATGTGTGCTATGTATTGTTTGTGCTTCAGCTTGTGCTCAGCATAAGCTATGTTGCAGATTATCTCAGCCGCTGAAGCTATTTATTCATCTCGTATATTCTGGCAAGGCCCTCCAGCGTGAGGGTGGGGTTTACTATGTCTATACGCCTGGTCTCGCTGGCTATCATGCCTGACATGCCGCCCGTAGCCACAACGGTGGGCTTTGCGCCCAGTTCCTTCTCGATCTGCTGGAGAATATAGTCCACCTGACCCACATATCCCCTGATAACGCCGGACTGTATGCCCTCTTTTGTATTGGTACCTATGACCTTTTCCGGCATCACGTACTCAACTTTGTGAAGCATTGCCGCCCTTTCCACCAGCGCGTCGGCAGATACCATTATGCCGGGACAGATAAGGCCGCCCAGAAAATCACCCTCTTTTGAAATTACCGCAAAGTTGGTGGCGGTGCCAAAGTCCACCACCACGCAGGGGCCGCCATAGCGATGGTATGCCTCTACCGAATTGCAGATACGGTCGGAGCCCAGCTGAGAGGGCAGATCGTATTTGATTTTTATTCCAAGGTTCATTTCGCTGTTTACCACCATGGCGGTGCGGCGATGAAAATACAGCTCGCACATATGCTCCATGGTGTAGTTCATGGAAGGTATTACAGAGGACATTATTATGCCGTCCACCGCATCGGTGGATATTCCAAGGTGGTCAAAAAAGCTTTCCATCATGGTGCCGTATTCGTCGGCAGTACGCAGATGGTTAGTCTGCAGTCTCCATGAATTCTTAAGCTTGCCGTCCACAAAGAGGCCGGTCTTTATGTTGGTATTGCCTATGTCCAGTACCATCAGCATAGGTGAAAAATCTCCAATCAAAAGTATAATTTATTCGCTTTTGTTTCTGTTGGCGTATGCGCTTATGGCCTTGCCCACAGCTGTACATATTATGACCGCCGCAATAGCCTCTATTATGCCGTTGCTGGCTACTATGCCGAGAAGCGTTGTGAGCAGCGCGCTGGCGGCTACGCCCATTGCCTCGGCAGCCTGCTCAAACGCAAGCACATACAGCCCGCCCAGGAACAGCACGGTATTTGTCATGGTGCCCACAAAGGCGCTTATGCCCATTGCAACGGCCTGGCGCTTGCCTGTGCCGCCGATAAACTCGTACAATGCGGCGGAAAAGAAGCCGGTAAGAATACGGGGCAGGAACAGCACCGCAATGATAAGCAGCAGGTTGTACGCGCCAAATCCGGTAGTTGTGCCCAGCATTATGGCCGCAATGGCATCAGGAGTAGTAAAACACTTTATGAAGCTGGTGAGGCCAAAGAAAAAGCCCAGCACCGCGCCGCCCTTTTTACCAAGGGTATAGCCGCCCACTATTACGGGAATATGCACAGTGGTTATAGATGCCATGGGCAGATATATATATCCAAGAGGAGTAAGACCCAGCAAAAATACAATAGCCACGAACATGCCGTACAAAACCAGTGTCCTTACACTCTTTTCCCTCATCAGCGGTTTTCCTCCTGTCTTTGACATTTAACATCCAATTAATTATTTTAACATTACAGTTACCTTTATGCAACATATCTTCCGCCCCCAAAAAGTTAACAAATTGTACTGATTTTATGATTCGTAAAGGGCTTTACCTTACCCGCAAAATCACATATAATGTAATGGCATAGGCATGTGCCGCAAGGTATTGGTGCCGCCGCATTTTTCCACTACAAAACATACAATAGAAAGCGGAGAAATAATGGAAGCAAACACCAAAGAAAAGACCTCAAGAAAAAAGAAAAAGCAATCCTCCAACAAGGCCCTCAAGACCTTGCTGATAGTGCTTGCCGCGCTGGTGGCGGTACTGGGGACACTGTATTATTTCGTAATATACAGAGAGCAGCAGAGG
>X73_One_humped_Camel__coassemble_279_pt1 | contig 18224 bp, 13 predicted proteins | sample X73_One_humped_Camel__metabat2_high_PE_013 | metagenome-assembled genome bin X73_One_humped_Camel
GTAATCCCTATTCATCATGCGGCGTATTTCTTCCATATCCCGGGTGTGCCCCAATACCCACATAAGCTTGGTAACAGCGGCCTCTGTGGTCATATCGCCCGCTGATATTACCCCCGCCTCCCTGAGGGAATGGCTCACTTCGTATATGTCCGGCGTGCTGGCCTCATACAGGCACTGTGACGCCAGTATCACTGGGATGCCTTTCTGAATGAGCTTTTTAAGGCTCTCGGCATGGTCTCTGCGGAAATTATGCACGCCCCCAAGGCCAAAGGCTTCCACCACCACGCCGTGAAGGCCGCATCCCGCAACGCTTTCGAGGAACAGGGGGCTTGTGCCGGGTATGAGCTTGATGAGGGCAACGCTTGGGTCTATATCCACAAAGCAGGAAAACTCCCCCATAGCCCTGGGCTCTGTAAGGCTGATAAACCTATCGTTAGCAACAGCGCCCACGTAAGGGTAGTTTATGGATTCAAAGGCATTGAGCGATGTGGTGCGGGTCTTTACCGCCCTGCAGCCCATCATTACCGCATCTCCAAAGGCTATATAAACACCGCCCGGCAATGAGCGTGCGGCCGTCACGGCGTTTTTAAGGTTTATACGTCCGTCGGAATCCGGCCTGACGATTGGATGCTGTGAGCCTGTAAGCACCACAGGTATGTCTATATTCTGCAGCATAAAGGACAGCATGGATGCGGTATACGCCATGGTATCCGTGCCGTGGGTGATGACTATGCCGTCGCAGTACTCCCTTGCCGAAAGCACAGCCATAGCCATCTGCTGCCATTCCTCAGGCTGTATGTTGGAGCTGTCCATGCTGAAAAGATCTGTACAGCCTATATCCTCTCCGTTTGGAATATATCCCAGCAGATCCTTTGCCCCAAGGCCCGGCACAAGGCCGTTCTTTGAGGGCATGCAGGCTATGGTGCCGCCGGTGGCGATAAGGTGCAGCTTTGCCATGAACAAAGTCCTCCCGCTGTTTTTTATATATAATGATTATAAGGCACCGCCCTCTTTATTAGCAACGCCGATATTGCGGCAAATGCCGGCTCAATGTATAATATCCATGAAACCAACGAGGAGAATTAATTTCAATGAAGCTCAACAATAAGCGTACAGTGCTCATAGGTCTGGCCTTCTTCTCCATATGCGCCTTCTGGCAGATGTACGATAACATTATTCCCCTTATACTGAAATACCGCTACGGCATAAGCGACGGAGCATCCGGCTATATCATGGCCCTGGATAACGTGCTGGCTGTGTTCCTGCTGCCGGTATTCGGCGCCCTCAGCGACAAAAAGAATACCCGCATGCCCTTCATAATGCTTGGCACATTTGCGGCAGTGATACTTACCATCTGCCTCTCCTTCGCAAAGTCCTTCTCCGTGTTCTTTGTAATGCTGGGGCTGCTGCTTATCGCCATGGGAGTATACCGTTCCCCCGCTGTTGCCCTTATGCCTGACGTTACCCCCAAACCCCTGCGCAGCAAGGCCAATGCCATAATCAACCTTATGGGCGCACTGGGCGGCGTATACACCCTCGCTATGACCGGCGTGCTCATCAAGGGCAACGCTGCGGATAACCCCAGCTATCTGCCTCTGTTCATTGCGGTGGCAGGGCTTATGGCGGTATCCGTACTGGTAATGCGCGCCACCACCAACGAGCAGAAATTCAAGGCGGAAGCCGCCGCAATAAACGACGCGCTGGACGCGGAAACCGCCGCCAAGTACGACCAGCCTATCGGCACAGGCCACAAGCTTCCCAAAGATATGTTCCGCAGCCTTATGCTGATACTGTTCTCCGTGGCCTTCTGGTATATGGGCTACAACGCCGTTACCACCGCCTTCTCCCGCTATGCCACCGAAATGTGGGGACAAAACGTCAGCGGCGCATCCACCTGCCTTATGATAGCCACCGTGGGCGCGGTAATATCCTACATTCCCATAGGCGCCCTCGCCTCAAAAATAGGCCGCAAGCGCACCATACTCATTGGCGTGGCGGTGCTTGCCTCCTGCTTCCTGCTGGCTGCCGTTGTAGCCTACAAGTTCTCCCCCATACTCTATGTGGTATTCGTGCTGGTGGGCTTTGCCTGGGCGGCTATCAACGTAAACAGCTACCCCATGGTCGTTGAGATATCCACAGGTGCGGACGTTGGCAAGTACACCGGATATTACTACACCTTCTCCATGGCGGCACAGATACTGACTCCCATAATCTCCGGTCAGCTGCTGCAGCACGTGGGCTATCACACCCTGTTCCCCTATGCGGCAATAATGGTCGCCATCTCCTTCGTTACCATGCTGCTCACCCGTCACGGCGACAGCAGGCCGGAAAAGAAGGGCAAGCTGGAATCATTCGACGTAGAAGATTAAATCACATCACCAGAAAAACCAATATAGCTTAATAAGCACAAAGCCGCCTGCTTTACAACAGGCGGCCTTTAATTATGCCGTATTTAATCTTCTATTGGTACCGCTCCCTCTGGGGGAGTGTAATACTTGGGGCTTGCGGTGCCCCTGCGGGCTTCCTCGGCGTTGCCCTTGTAGGTATCTGTATAGAGAAGCTCGGAGCTTTCCAGCACGCCGTTTACGTATTTATCCTGATAGGCCTCCACCACGTAGCCGTTTCGGGCCTCAAGGGTGACAAGCTTGTATCCCCTTGGGATGGTGTCGTCATCTGTGTAGTTTACGTCCTTGCGACGTATGGTCTCCTTTATTTCGCTGCGGGTCTTATACACCACGCCGTCCGGCAGAGACTTGCCGTATATCTCAAAGGTGATGGTCTTGTACTTGGTATCCGGCACATCCTCGATATAGGCGTAAAGGTATATGGGAGCCCCGGTATCGTTGCGGAACTTAAGGTCGATATTGGTTATGGAGTCCACCGTTGCGTCCAGCCCCTTGTCCACATATGTGGAAGGTATGGAATGGGCGCGGCGATAACTTATCTCCACATCCGCGCACAACAGGGCATTGTAAAGAGTGGTGCTTACCTGGCATATGCCGCCCCCCGCCTGTATGCTGTAATCCTTGCCGTCCGCAATGCCGTTTGCGCCCTTCCAGCCAGTGTCGTAGGTTCGGGGGCCCACATGGCCGTTAAAGCTCCATTCTTCACCGGGGGCAACCACTGTGCCGCTGACTATATCCGCCGCCTTTTCTATGTTGAATACGCGGTTCTGCACGGTCTCGTCGCTGCGGCTGGTGGGGAACTGGGTGGAGTAGGATGCCCTCAGGCCAAAACCGCCCTGAAGGTCAGCCTGTGTAATGGATGGAGTGATGCTGTTATATATAGCATCCATGGAGAAGGTGTACATCCCTGTACCAAGCATGGAGCTGATATATTCATAGGTCTGCTCCACATCCAGCACACGGCCCTCTTTGCCCTCTTTAAAATTGAAGGTAATGCCCGTTGGGGCGTGAAGGGGCTCTATCTCGGCCTCCACCGGCTTTATATCGAACTCTTCCGCTATCTCCTCGATTTCCATGCGGAGGTTGGTAGGATTCCATGTGAATATGTCGTTTATCTCACCCGGAGCCGAAGCGGATGTAACGTCCACCACGCCGGACTCCGCAGGCACATATGCAAGAGCCCGCTGGAGTGTGCTTTCTATGTCGTATGCAAGGTTTATCTGCTCCGCGTTAAGAGTATACTTTTCCCCAGCCGCATTTATTGTGATCAGCGCCGAATCGATTATCTCGTCCGCCGCTGCGGAGACCGCCTGCCTTGCCTTGGCCTTGGTATCGCCGCCCACGTCTATGCCAAGTATCTTTACACCGTCGGGCATCACCTGCTCTGTGCCTATCACAAGCTGCTCGCTGCCCCGGCCTGTGCGGCTCAGGAGAAAGATGACGCCGCATATCAGCAGTACAAATACCCCCAGCACAGTTATCAGCCGCTTATAGTTTACCCGTTTCTTTGGCCTGCGCTGTTCCTGAACACTGCGCCTTGTGGGGGTCTGGGAAGCAGCTGCGCGGGGACTGTTTTGCTTTCTTTGAGGCTGCGTGGATTTTCTCGCAGGAGAAGCAGAGGGGCTTTTGCTCCTCTGGCTGTTTCCGTTTATATAATTGGGCAGCTTGAGCTCGTCCTTTTTGCGGCCCGCCATATGTTCCTCCGTGTTTTATGTTATCTTCCCAGCAGGCCAAGAGCCACATCCGGGTAGTTTGTTATCAGTGCGTTTGCGCCCTTTTCAATGAGGGCCGCCATGTCCTGTTCTGTATCCGCTGCCCAGGCGTTTACCTCGATACCGTTTTGGATACAGCCCTCCATAAGGCCGGGACAAAGCAGCGCCGCCATGCAGTGGGGATGTATGGCGTCTGCCTTGATATAGTCCGCATACACCCATGGATCCACCATGGCATTGGAATACAGCAGGCCTATCTTTGCGTCAGGGTCAATCTCCCGTATTTTAAGCAGCACGTAGTGATTGAAGGAGGAGTAAACGATCCTTCCCTGCATGCCCATTTCCCGCTCCAGGCGAATGAGCTTGTCCCATATGCCGGGATACATCACCTCATCGCACTTCACCTCAACGTTTACCGTCATGGCACTCCTTTTTACGAGGCCGTATACCTCTTTGAGGGTAGGGATGCGGACATCCTTATATTCTGCCATGCCATAGGAGAAATCCAGCTTTTTCAGCTCCTGGCAGGTCATATCCACCACCCTGCCCGAGCCGTTTGAGGTGCGGTCCACAGTGGGATCGTGTATCACCATAAGATTGCCGTCGCTGCTGAGGTGCACGTCCAGCTCTATGCCGTCCGCTCCCATTTCCATTGCCATGCGAAAGGCCGGAATGGTATTCTCCGGCGCATAGGCGCTGGCTCCCCTGTGGGCCCATACTTTGCAGGACACGATGCACACCTCCCCTTGGATGATTTTGTATATGGCATGATTATATCATACCACATATTGATTTTGAATATTTTTATGCTCCATAGCCAAGCTATTGACATGAAAAGCTTTTTTATGTGTTTTATTTTGGGCGGCACAGCCTACGTTGGGCTGGAATACCTATGGCGGGGCCGCAGCCATATCTCCATGTTCATAGCCGGCGGCCTTGCCTTTGCCCTGCTGGACGGCATATTTGTGCGCTACCAAATACCCCTGCTGTACAAATGCGCCATAGGCACCGCCCTGATAACCGCCCTTGAGTTCGCGACGGGGTACATTGTAAACATGCGGCTGGGACTCAGAGTATGGGATTACTCGAGCAGGCCGCTGAACCTGTATGGGCAGATATGCCCGGAATATTCCCTTATGTGGGCAGGGCTTACGCTGCCCATAGCGTATCTGAGCCGCCTGCTGCACGGATGGATATTGTAGCCTCTATTTGCGGTAATAGGTATTGCCGCCGATGAACTCCCGCATGATGGAGGTGGGAGGTATCTCGTCCTCTATGTCCGCGTCCAGTATGTAGTTGAGGAACTTTACTATATCCAGCGCCATGGCATAGTATTTGCTCTGTGGGGTAACCTCTTTGAGCAGGGGATATACATATTTTTTCAGCACCGAAGGCTCATACAGCAATGTGGTGTTTATCAGGGCATCGGCGTTTTCCTGATAGGGGAATATCCACCTTTCCTCGCCCCGCCTTACGCTGGCCCACATGCCCAGAGTCTCCTCCATGGAGGCGTTGCGGGTCTTGTAATCCCTGACCAAGCGGCGCAGTATGCGTATATCCGTGGTGCGTATGCGGTTGTGGTCATCAAGGTTAAGGGTGGTAAGAGCACTTACGTATACCCTGAAAATTTTGCTTTCATCCACACCCTCTATAAGCTGAGGGTTAAGGCCGTGTATGCCTTCAATTATCAGGGGCTGATCCTCCCGAAGGTGAAGCATCCTTCCCTTAGGTGCGCGGCGTGCGGTCTTGAAGTCAAACTCAGGCACTTCCACCTCCTCGCCCCGTATAAGGGCGGCAAGGTCCTGCTTAAAACGGGGGATATCCAGAGTTTTTATGTTTTCAAGGTCTATTTCCCCATTTTCATCCGGCAGTATCTTATCCCTGTCGATATAGTAATCGTCCAGCGACAGCATTACAGGATCCAGCCCATGTACCCTCAACTGGGTGGCCAGCCTGTGGGCGGAGGTGGTCTTGCCGGAGGAAGAGGGACCTGCCAGCATTATTGCCTTTGCTCCCTTTTCCAGTATCTTATCCGCCACCTCGGCATATCTGCGCTGATGCAGCACCTCGTTTATTCGCACGAGCTCACGTATGCTGCCGCTTTCCACAGCGGTATTCAGCTGATGCACGGTATCGCACTTCATCAGCCTGCCCCACTCATCGCTCTGGTGGAATACAGAATGCAGCTTTGGCAGCTCGGGGCACTCTGCCAGCACGTCCGGGGCGTCTGTACGGGGCATCATCAGCATCACAGCCCCGTCCCATACGTGCTTGAGGCGGCACACGCCCACATAGGCCGTATCCGGAGTCATCCCGCCATAGAAAAAATCTATGTGGCCTTCTGCCTGATAAACGTCAAAGTAGCTGAACCTGCGCCATTTAAGAAGGTCCGCCTTGTCCTGCTGACCGTCCTTTTCAAAGAAATCCACAGCTTCCTTTATGGATATGCGTTTGCGCTCAAGGGGAAGGCCCTTGCGCACCAGCAGCCGCATTTCTGTCTCTATCCTGCTGGTATCCTCCTGTGTGAATACCTTATCTCCATCGCTTATGGTTATAAACAGGCCGGAACCCAGGGAATATCTTACCCACACCCTTGCCGTAGGATACAGCTTCCGCACAGCCACTATGAACACAAACTGAAGGGTGCGCTCATATACCCTCCTGCCCATCTCATCCCCATAGCGCAGCATGTGCATGTCGGTATTCTTGTTTGGAGTAAAGCTTAGGCTGAATACCTCTCCCGCTATCTGGGCGGCAAGGGGCCGCTCCGCAAGGCTTATACTGTCCAGCCCTGCCATGCGCACAGCGTCAAGTATGGTTTTTCCGCTCTGAAGGGTTATGCTTTTGCCGTCTATGTTCATATTCAGATCCATATGCCGTTCTCCTCTTGGTCTGTAAGATTGTATTTATGCTGATATGATAGTAAGAATTTAATATAAGTATACTATATTTGATGGGTGATGAATATGTCAGCTAAGAAAACTTTTTGGTTTCTTCGTATTTTTTCATACATCCGCCTGTAAATCTGGTATAATAAGTAAGCCTGTGCGCAAAAGTAAGGCATTTGCTTTGCCCGGGCAATATTTCCGGAGCGATTAATAGTCATGGAAAAGAAAAAGACATCTTTCGTGCGGGGAGCCGTAATACTTGGCGCGGCGGGCCTGCTGGTAAAAATAATAGGCGCGTTTTTCCGTATACCTCTGGCAAACGCCATAGGCCCCATCGGCGCCAGCTATTACGAAGTGGTATACCCTTACTACTCCGGCCTTTTGGTCATATCCTCATCCGGCCTCCCCACCGCCATATCCAAAATGGTATCCGAGCGGATATCGGCAGGGGATTATCGCGGTGCCCACAAGGTATTCACCACCGCCATGAAGCTGCTGATATTTGTAGGCCTTGTGACAGGGGCGCTGATGTTCTTCGGCTCCAATGCGCTGGCCTCCATATCCACCCTTGATGAGGCACACTACTCCTTCAAGGTATTGGCCCCCGCAATGATAGTGGTATCCATAATGTGCGCATACCGCGGCTATCTTCAGGGCATGCAGCGCATGACAGGCACAGCCCTCTCTCAGGTGGTAGAACAGGTAGGCAAGCTGGTCATAGGCCTTACACTTGCAATAAAAATGCTTCCCATGGGCCCGGAATTTGCCGCCATGGGCGCACTTATAGGCGTTACGGCATCAGAGTTTCTGGCTCTTATTGTGATAATGCTGGTGTACAACCGCTATCGCCCCGCCATAAAGAAGCGCATAGACCAAACTGAGCCCTACAAGCCCGCCCCCGCCCTCAAAGGCCTTATACTCCTGGCTGTTCCAATAACCCTGGGCGCCTCCATAAGCCCCCTTTCCGGCATGGTGGACAGCGCCATGATAATACGCATACTGCTCAAGCTGGGCTACTCTCAGGATACCGCCCAGACTGCCTATTCATTGCTGCGCACCAATGTTACCACCCTTGTAAATATGCCGGGCGTGCTCACAATGGCCCTTGCCATGAGCCTTGTGCCGGCCATATCCTCCGCCGTTGCCCGCAGGGACAGGGACAGCGTGATGAGCATATCCTGTCTGGGGCTCAAGCTCGCCCTTATAATCGGCCTTCCCTGTGCCGTGGGCCTGTTCGTGCTGGCCCGCCCCATACTGGCCATGCTGTATCCCGTGCTCACCGATGCACAGCTTACCTTGGCCGCAGACCTTATGCACACCGCCTCCATAGGCGTTGTCTTCCTTTCCCTTGTGCAGTCCATGACAGGCGTGATACAGGGCCTTGGCAAGCCCAATGTTCCCCTGTTCAACCTGTTTATCGGCTTCCTGCTGAAGGTTGTCTCCCTGCTGATACTGATGAACATACCCTCCATCAATATTCAGGGCGCATCTGTTTCCACGGTTATCTGCTACGCCTTTGCAGGCCTTGCGGATACGGTTTACGCCCTGCGCAGAGCACGGATAGAGCTTAACCTTTGGGATGTAGTACTAAAACCGCTGATTTCCTCCCTGGCAATGGGCGCAATGGTATATATGTGCCATGACTTCGTCGCCCGTATGGGCCACGAAACTATTGCGGTAATTGGTTCCGTATTCCTTGGCGTGTGCGTATACGCCGTGCTTGCGGTATACCTTAAGATGTTCTCCAAAGAAGAACTCAGCTACATACCCGGCGGCAGCAAGCTGAAAAAGCTCATATACGGCAATAAATAAGAGGTGAAAAACATGACTCATCTTACTATCGTACCCCTGTCCACCCCCGCAAGCCTGGGCGTTGCCGCCCAGATAGCCATACTGAATGCCCGCAGGCTGTTTTTGCAGACAGATGCCCATCACAGCGCCCAGTGGATAAAAGCCTCAGGCGTTGCCTATACTTCCATGGACGACCTTTATGGAGAATGCTTCGACTTTGACGAGCTGAATGACGCCATCGCCGCCCGCCTCATGTGCGGGCAGGATGCGGTATACGCAGTGCCCGGCCGCGGCCCCGGACAGGCCCAGCTCAGCGCTATACTCAAGGCCGCAGAGGAGAATGGTGTCACAGTAAAGCTCATGCCCGGCACGGGCTACGCGGAAGCCGCCTGCGCAGAGGCAGGCCTTGCATACGGCAGCCTTACCATATGCGCCGCCAATGACCTTCCTGAGCGCATAGACCCCTTTACTCCCCTGTGCGTGGAGGAGATAGATACTCCCATCCGGGCGGGAGAAATAAAGCTTGCACTTGGCGAATATTATCCCGACGAATACACAGTTTACTTCTGCAGCATGAACGACTGCGGCACATATGACGTAAAGCAGATACCCCTTTACGAGCTGGACAGGCAGGATGGCTACTTTGCCGCCACCTGCTGCATAGTGCCTCCCGCTTCCGCACAGGAAAACCTTACTCGGGGCGATACCGACGGCCTTATATACATACTGCGCCGCCTGAGAGCCCCCGGCGGCTGTCCCTGGGACGCGGAGCAGACTCACGAATCCATCCGCAGCAACCTTATAGAAGAGGCATACGAGGTAATAGACGCAATCGACCATAAGGACCCCGACGCCCTCTGCGAGGAACTGGGAGACCTGCTGCTGCAGATAGGTCTCCATGCGGTAATGGAGGAAGAAACCGCTACTTTCACCATGCGGGACGTGGCAACAGGCGTTATCAACAAGATGATATACCGCCATCCCCACGTATTCGGTACCGTCAAGGCAGATACCTCAGATCAGGTGCTGTTTAACTGGGAAAACCTTAAAAAGAAGGAAAAGCATCATCAGAGCTATACCGAAATAATGCAGGCCATTCCCAAGGGTTTCCCCGCCCTTATGCGTGCCGCCAAGGTGCAGAAAAAAGCCGCCCACGCAGGCTTTGACTGGAGCGACGCTTACGAGGCCATGTACAAGCTCCCCGAGGAGGTCTCCGAGCTTGCGGAGGCCATGGAACAGGGCGACGATGCCCACATCGACGAAGAGCTGGGCGATGTGCTGTTTGCCGCGGTAAATGTTATACGCCTGCTTAAGCGGGATCCCGAAGGACTGCTCAACGCTTCCACCAATAAGTTTATCGCCCGCTTTGCCGCCATGGAAAAGCTCATCGCGGAGGATTCCCGTACGCTGGAAGACATGACCCTGGCCCAGATGGACGAATATTGGGACAAAGCCAAGGCTCAAATGCAAAAAAATTAGCAAATCAGCCTGTTTTTTCAACTTTTCCCTTGCGTTTGGCGCGATTTGTTAGTATAATAGCAAACGTCCGCGTTGGGACAACACAGTAAAATAATTATTTGGGAGGATATATTCAATGAATAAGACCGAACTCATCGCTGCAGTAGCAGGTAAGTGCTCCATCTCCAAGAAGGACGCAGAAGCTGTTGTTCTCGCTACCTTTGAAAGCATCACCGACGCTCTCGTAAAGGGCGAAAAGGTTCAGATCGTTGGCTTCGGCGGCTTCGAAGTACGCGAGCGTCCCGCTCACAAGGGCCACAACCCCATGACCGGCGAAGAGATCGAGATCGCTGCCAGCAAGTCCCCCGCCTTCAAGGCAGGCAAGGCTCTCAAGGAAGCCCTCAACTAATAATTCATTTCAACATAAAAGCAGGCTGCACAGCCTGCTTTTTGTTTTTCCGTATTGTTTTATCGCTTTAATGCGCACACGCACCTTGCGGTGATGCATTCAAGATTGCCCTCAGGGCCTGTGTGCTCGGGAGTGGTAGCCTTTACGCTGATACGATCCACAGCGCAGCCCAATACCCTTGCAATATTCTCTCTCATAGCATTAATGTGCGACGCCAGCTTTGGCTGCTGGGCTATTATGGTGGCATCGATATTTTCAACGGAATAGCCCGCCGCTTTAACCTTTTCCCATGCCCGCTCCAGCAGTATCAGGGAGCAAATATCCTTATACTCCGACGAAGAATCCGGGAACAGCCTGCCTATATCTCCCATGGCGGCGGCCCCCAGCATGGCATCTATCACAGCATGGGTCAGCACGTCCGCATCGGAATGGCCCAAAAGCCCCAGCTCAAATGGCACATCCACACCCCCAAGTATAAGCCTGCGGCCCTCCTGCAGCCTGTGGGTATCCTCGCCATAGCCTGTGCGGCGCTCTGCACACAGCGCTGAAAACAATTCCATATCGGATTCCAGCGTAAGCTTTTGGTTCACTATGCTGCCCATAGAAAAGCGAGCCTCGCCCCACATGCGCTGATACAGGGCACAGTCATCTGTGGCCTCATATCCTTCCTCTGCGGCTTTTTTGTAGGCGGCGAATATTTTATCATAGGCAAAGGTCTGAGGGGTCTGGGCGGCCATTACGTCGGTCCTGTCCAGTATTTCCCCATCCTTCCACATGGTATCCCTTGCGGGCACAGCCGCCACACCGCTGCCATACCTTGAGGCTGAGACTACGCTGTCCAGTATTATCTCTGGAGTAACCAAACAGCGGGCCCCGTCATGTATTGCCACTATGTCGCATTCCAACAATTTGAGGGCATTGTATACCGATTCTCCCCTTGTGGCGCCGCCTTCCACGATACGCAGGCCATATTCATTTGCAATGGTTTCCGCCTCGGTTTTCGTCACCTCTGAATATGCCAGCACTATATCCCTGATGCCCGCCCCGATAAACGCCTCCACCGAGCGGCGCAGCACTGTCTTGCCCCCCAGCTCTATGATAAGCTTATCCCTGCCCATGCGCCGGGAGGAGCCTGCGCAGAGTATCACCGCCGCAACCTTCATGCTACTCACCCCTGGATATAAGCTGATACATCTCCGCGGCGTCCGCCTTGGAGGCATGCTCGTTTATGCTTACTACCTTAACCACGGTATGCTTGCCCCCCATGAGTATATCAAGGGTATCCCCCACCTTTACATCGGTGGAGGCCTTTGCCACCTTGCCGTTTATCTCTATGCGGCCAAGGGTCGCCGCCTCGTTTGCCACGGTGCGGCGCTTGATTATGCGGGATACCTTAAGGTATTTATCAAGTCTCATATTTTCCTCCGAAATATATAACCTGCATACAGATTACCACACTGCACGCTAAAAAGCAAAAGCCGCCCTAAGGCGGCTTATTATGCTGTATTCAGCTTTAGCCCACTGCCACAGGCTGATACTCAAGGCTGTGGATAAGGTCATGGTCAAGCTTCACGCTGCCGTCATTCTTCCATGCCTCCACCAATGCGATCCATTCCTCATCCTGTGCCTCAAAGAGCAGCTGCTGACGGATGGCCTCCTTAACGGTATCCAGCTCAGCATTACCCGCAGGCTCATCCCCGAGGTAATAAAGTATATGGCAGCCTTCGTCATCCTGAACCACCTTGGAGTATTCTCCGATCTTCAGCGTTGCGAACTCCGCTTTTACCTCATTGGACCAGTCATAGTCGGATACGTACTGATTGCTGATAAGGCGGCCCTTTTCGGTCTGCTCCGTATCCTGATTATATTCGGCCATCACGGTCTCAAAGCTTTCGCCTGCCTTAAGTTTTGCATAAGCCTCGTTTGCCTTGGCAACAGCGGAAGCAAAGTATTCCTTTTCAAGCTTTTCCATGTCTGCCTTGAGCTGCTTGTATTCGGATACTATTTCCTTCATTCGATCGGCACCTTCGCCGCCCTCCACATTTACCGCAAAGGCCAGCTCGCCGTATTCTGCCCTGAGGGTCTCAATGGTGGTTTCCTTATCGTAATATTCATCTGCCATGGCGTCTTCCGGCATAATGAGTATATGCAGCATGCGCTTGTATCCTTCGGGAGCAAACAGCACGGGGTAATCGCCGTAAAGCTCTTCGCTCTCCTTGTCACCCTTGTAATACTCGGGATTCTCGGCATATACTTCGGCATCCTCTGCCAGTGCAGAGTCATACCATGCCTTTATCTCCTCATCGGATACGGTAACGTCCGCCAGCATAGCTTCGCGGAAAGTCTGAGTAACCGCGCTCTCCATGTAATAGTCCTTTATCCACTGGCCCATTTCTTCCTGGGTCATGCGGGTACCGGTGTAGTATTCCGTCTCATCGGCAAAAAGCTCCGCAAGACGCTCCTCCACGTTTATGGTGCTGTCTTCCTTGGCATCTGCCTCAGCCTGCTCCCTGAGCATGGCAGCCATATCCTCAAGCTCCGCGGCAGCGGTCACCTCTATCTCGGCGATCTTTTCATCGCTGAGCTGATCATAGCCGTTTTCCTTGGCCTGATAGGCGATCACCTTTTCTTCCACAAGGGTATCCACTATGAAATCCTGCAGGCTCTCAACCGTCTCCGCATCGTTTTCCATATCGTAGCCCATCATGGCATAGTATTCGGCATAGGTATTGAAAAGCTCCTCGTATTCGCCAAAGGTGATAACCTCGTCGCCAATGGTAACGATGTGGGCTTCGGGGTCAAATACTATCACCTCTGCCTCGGCAGAACCTTCAGCCGCGGGGGCAGAGCTGCAGGCCGCTGCGGACAGCGCCATCACGAGGGCAAATATCAACGCAAGTATCTTTTTCATGGTATTCTCCGTTTCCCGGGCCACAGCATGATAAAGGCCCAAATTTCACAGGAATTATTATACCCGCTGTCACTTTGCAGTGCAATCAAACAGCATGTAAACAATCTGTGTCAGCTCTGTGCAAAGCTCTTCTACCGAGGTGCGGGGCCTTCTTATCACCATGGTGGGAACTTCATCCACCACCATTGCGGCCCCAAAGATATTCAGCGCAGTGGAATACAGCTTTACCCCATCAATGGGTGCATCCGGGTCAAATACGATCCTTACCTCCCCCGGCTTTACCGCAAGGCGCTGTATATGTGCCCGCCTGGCATCCGCCTTGAGCAGGGCAACGAACACAAGGTTCTGCACCTCCTTGGGTATCTCGCCATAACGGTCTATAAGCTCATCCTGAACATCGTACACATCGGGCTGGGATGATATAAAGGCGATGCGCTTGTACATGGACAGCCTCTCCGCTTCCCTTGGGATGTAGGAGTGGGGTATATTGGCGGGAATGGGTATCTCCATAACGGTATCGATATCCTTGGGCACAGGCTCGCCCTTTGCCTCTCTCACTGCGCTGTCCACTATCTTGCAGTACAGGTCATAGCCTATGGCCTCCATGTGACCGTGCTGCTCAGGACCCAGGAGATTGCCCGCGCCGCGAATCTCAAGGTCCCGCAATGCCACCTTAAAGCCTGAGCCAAACTGGGTAAGGTCCCGTATTGCCACAAGGCGCTTTTCCGCGGTCTCGTTCATTACCTTATTCCGCTTATACATCATATAGGCATAGCCAAGGCGCACCCCGCGGCCCACCCTGCCCCTGAGCTGATACAGCTGGGAAAGGCCCATGCAGTCCGCGTCATATATGATTATTGTGTTTACGTTCTGTATATCCAGGCCGCTCTCGATTATGGTGGAGCAAAGAAGCAGGTCGTACTTATGCTCCATAAACTCAAGCATGGTCTTTTCCAGCACACGCTCGTTCATCTGCCCGTGGGCAAAGGCTATCTCCGCCTCCGGCACCAATTCCTTGAGCTGTGCGGCAAAGCGCTCCATATTGCGTACGTCGTTATACACAAAGTACACCTGACCGCCCCGGCCCACCTCCTTGAGTATGGCCTCACGCACCACAGCCTCGCTGTATTCCATAACGTAGGTCTGCACGGGATACCGCTGGGAGGGCGGCGTCTCCATGACCGACATATCCCTTATGCCTGTCATGGACATATGCAGTGTCCTTGGTATAGGTGTTGCGGACAGGGTAAGCACATCCACGGACTGTCGGATGTTCTTTATCTGCTCCTTGTGGCCCACGCCGAAGCGCTGTTCCTCGTCAACTATTAAAAGGCCAAGGTCCTTAAACTTTACATTTTTGCTGAGCAGCTTGTGTGTACCCACCACAACGTCCACGCTGCCCTTCTCAAGGCCTTCAAGTATAGCTGCCTCCTCCTTGGGAGTCTTAAAGCGGGACAACAGCTCCACCCTTACCGGGAAGCCGTCAAAGCGGGCGGCTATGGTACCGTAATGCTGCTGGGCAAGTATAGTGGTGGGCACCAGTATAGCCACCTGCTTGCTGTCCATGACCGCCTTGAATGCGGCACGGAGAGCCACCTCGGTCTTGCCATAGCCCACGTCGCCGCAGAGCAGACGATCCATCACCTTGTCGCTTTCCATGTCCGCCTTTATCTCTTCTATGCTGGTAAGCTGATCCGGAGTTTCGTCGTATGGGAAGCTGTCCTCCAGCTTTTTCTGCCAGGATGTATCAGGGGAAAACTTAAATCCCTTGCGCTTCTGCCGCTCGCCGTACAACCGCACAAGGTCAAAGGCAAGGCGCTTTACGCTTTCGCGGGTGCGGGATACCGTTTTTTGCCACTCGCCGCTGCCCAGCTTGGAGAGGCGCTGAGTTTCCTCCTCGCCGCCGATGTATTTCTGTACTCTGTCCAGCTGATCCGTGGGGATATACAGCTTATCTCCGCCGGAATACACAAGATGCAGATAGTCCTTCTGCACGCCCCCCACGTTGAGGGTCTCCACCCCTATAAAGCGACCTATGCCGTGGAGCTCATGCACCACAAGGTCGCCAACCGAAAGCTCGCTGAAAACCAGCTGAGGCTTGCGGCGCTTTTTCTGCTGTGATTTGCGGTTTTCAGAGCCGTACAACTCGCTTTCGCTTATTACCGCAAGGGAAAGCTCCGGATACTCAAAGCCCCGGTTTACCTGGCTCTCTATTATCAGCGCCTCGCCGGGAATTATCTCTCTGTCCAGCGCCTCCTTTACGGGGATTATCACGTTAAGGTCCAGCAGTCTGTCCTGCAGTCGCTTTGCATGGCTGCCCGCGTATATCAGCACGGCGGTTTTACTCTTCTTCCACGCGGCGATATCATCGCACAGCAGCTCTTCCCGGCCAATGTATTTGGATACCGGTCGGGTCTCAAACTTGAATATGCACTTTGGCCCTATCAGCCCGTAGGTACGGGTGAGGGCGAAGAACATTGCGGTGCGCTTTGTATCAAGCCGCTTTATGGTGTCCAGCGGGGATATGGTAAGGTTTGTCTGCTCCGGCTGAGCCTCGCCTGAGCTTATCAGTGGCGATACCCCATCCAAAAACTCCTGCCAGGCTATCTTTCCGCTCTCTTCCACACGGGCAGGCTCATCTATGAGTATGCAGCCATTCTTAAAGTAATCAAGCAGCGTCGTTTCTCCGGGGTAAAAAAGCGGCAGCAATGCCACGGCGTTGTCCGGCCTTCCCCCCTCTTCCAGCCTATCCAAAAGCTCTGAAGCCTTGCGCTTTTTAAGGGCCTTTACAGCCCTCTGCCGTGCCTCAGCGGTTATAGGCATCTCAGTTGCAGGGGGGACAAGTATGCTGTCTATATTATCGATGGAGCGCTGGGTTACAGGATCATAGGTGCGCAGGGTGTCTATCTCGTCGTCAAAAAATTCGATTCGCACAGGGTTATCCCCCGTCATGGGGAATACGTCCACATATCCGCCGCGACGGCATACCTGCCCCCTGTTTTCACACACCTCTACACGCTCGTAGCCTGCTTCCACAAGGGCTGTCAGCATATCCTTGGGATCTATTACCTGACCCGCCGAAAAGCTGTTCACCGATGAGCATATAACCTCGGGCTCCGCAACCCTCTGCATAAGGGCCTGTATGGACACGGTTACAGCCATCTTTGCACCCTCTGAAAGGGCGGATAGTATGGCTATCCTTCGTGCCTCAATGCTGGTGCTGGCGGTATACCCTTTGCCTGCCATGGGTATCTCACGGGCGGGAAAATGCACACATGGCACAAAGGCGGAAATATCATCGCACAGCTTGCCCGCCGCAAGCTCGTTTGGCGCAACCAAAAGAAGGGGCATATCGCTCTGTGCGGCCAGCGCCGCGGCAACGTGTCCCTTGTGCGCATCGCCCAAGCCAAATACGCCTGCCGGGCCCTCACCTTTTTGAAGGGCCTGCAGCAGGCGGCTGTATTCGGGGTGCTTATTCAGTATGGAAATAAGAGGGTCTGTCACTTTTACGCTTCCTCAGGCTTGGGCGCGGATTCGCCCTCTGCCTTTTCCTTGTCTTCTTGCTGCTGTTCCTTAGGTTTCTTTTCCTTTTTGGGCTTTTTGTTAAAGCGGGCCTGTGCCTCCTTCAGCTCGCCCTTTACTATCAGCTCCGCGGCGTCAGCAGCGTCCTTCATGGCCTTTATGAGCAGCTCCCGCTCCTCCCCCTCGGGAGCACCAAGTACGTGGGATACAAGGGTACGCTCCCCATCGGTGCGGCCAATGCCCACCCGTATGCGGGGAAAATCATCATAGCCCAGCTGATACACGATATTCCTCATGCCGTTGTGGGTGCCTGCGGAGCCGTTGCCGCGGATGCGAATGGTACCCAGAGGAATATCTATATCGTCGTAAATTACGATGAGCTGATCGTGCTCCGGCTTATACCAGTTGCACAGATCCATAACGCTCCATCCGGAAAGGTTCATATAGGTTTCCGGCTTTGCCAGCACCACCTTTGTGCCGCCGATATATCCTTCGCCAAACACGGCACGGAAATTGTGCCTCTTTATTTCTATGTTGAGCCTATCCGCCAGTATGTCCAGGGTCATAAAGCCCACGTTGTGGCGGGTGTTCTGATATTCCCTGCCGGGATTGCCAAGGCCTACGATTATATACATTGATGTCCTCCGTAAAGTAAAAATCCACGCAAACACGCCCTCATGCCGTCCGCATGGGGGTATATGAACATTATAATGCAACTAAAAGGCCCCGTGCAAGGGCGAAAAAAGCGGCCGGAAACTCATTCCGGCCGCTTTATCACAAGGGCATTCTGCCCTGTATTTATGAAGGTTATCTGTCAGGCTCGATGAGGCCGTAGTTGCCGTCCTTGCGCTTGTAGACAACATTTACCAGGCCGTCGTCAGCGTTCTCAAACACATAGAAGGAATGTCCCAGCAGCTCCATCTGGAGCACCGCCTCTTCAACATCCATGGGCTTGATGGAGAAACGCTTTACCTTTACTACGCTGCCGGCTTCATCTTCGTCATCGTCATAGTCGGCATAGTCTGCCTCGGCAAACGCATCCGCACGGAGAGTCTTCTCCAGCTTGGTGCGATGGCGGGTGATCTGCTTTTCAACCTTGGCAAGAACCGTGTCGATGGAGACATACAT
>X73_One_humped_Camel__coassemble_281_pt1 | contig 18108 bp, 27 predicted proteins | sample X73_One_humped_Camel__metabat2_high_PE_013 | metagenome-assembled genome bin X73_One_humped_Camel
GGCCAAGAAGTCCGTTGCAAACCTCAAGGTTCGTGAGGGCATGAACATCGGTACCAAGGCTACCCTGCGCGGCGACCGTATGTACTACTTCGCTGACAAGCTCATGAACATCGTACTCCCCCGCGTACGCGACTTCCGTGGCGTACCCGATACCAGCTTTGACGGCCGCGGCAACTACGCTATGGGCGTTAAGGAACAGCTGATCTTCCCCGAAATCAACTATGATGACGTGGATAAGATCCGTGGTATGGACATCGTGTTCGTAACTACCGCCAAGACCGACGAAGAAGCCAAGGCGCTGCTCACTATGCTGGGCATGCCCTTCGTGCAGGCTTAATTTAGGAGGATGACACAGTGGCAAAGACAAGCATGAAAATTAAGCAGGCTCGTGAACCCAAGTTCTCTACCAGAGCCTATACCCGCTGCCGTATATGCGGCCGTCCCCACTCCGTGCTCCGCAAGTATGGCATCTGCCGCATCTGCTTCCGCGAGATGGCCTATAAGGGAGAAATCCCCGGCGTCCGCAAGGCAAGCTGGTAATTCGGCGAAAGGAGGAAATTAGAATGGTTATCACTGATCCCATCGCTGATATGCTGACCCGTATCCGCAACGCTTACACCGCCAAGCATGACACCGTAAGCGTTCCCGCTTCCACCATCAAGAAGGCCATTGCCGAGATACTGCTCGAGGAGGGCTATATCAAGGGCTACGAGCTGACCGAAGAAGGTCCCAAGAAGACCATGACCATCTCCCTCAAGTATGGTCCCAACCGTCAGCGCGTTATCACCGGCCTCAAGAGGATCTCCAAGCCCGGCCTGCGTGTATACGCTCGCAAGGACAATGTACCCAAGGTTCTCAATGGCATGGGTATTGCTATCCTCTCCACCAGCCATGGCGTTATGACTGACCGCGAAGCCCGCAAGCAGGGCGTAGGCGGCGAAGTCCTCTGCTACATCTGGTAAACCCCATTGCCGCAAAGTGCGGCATAGCAAAATACAATTTACAAAATTTCTGGAGGTGTAAAACATGTCACGAATCGGAAAACTTCCGATCAACATTCCCGGCGGAGTGACAATCACGGTTGGCGACGATAACACCGTTGTTGTTAAGGGCCCCAAGGGCGAACTGTCCGAGAAGATCTCTCCCAAGATGGAACTGTCCATGGAAGACGGCGTTCTCACCGTAAAGCGCCCCAACGACCTGAAGGAAAACAGGGCTCTCCATGGTCTCTCCCGCACTCTGATCAACAACATGGTCGTAGGCGTAACCACCGGTTACTCCAAGACCCTGGAGATCGTTGGTGTAGGTTATCGTGCTCAGAAGCAGGGCAACAAGCTGGTTCTCAACCTGGGTTATTCCCATCCCGTTGAGTTCGAAGAGCCCCAGGGCATTACCTTTGACGTTCCCACTCCCAACAAGGTAGTGGTTTCCGGTATCAACAAGCAGCAGGTCGGTCAGATGGCTGCGGACATCCGCATCAAGCGCGCTCCCGAACCTTACAAGGGCAAGGGTATCCGTTATGAGGGCGAGTATGTACGCCGCAAGGAAGGCAAGACCGGTAAATAGTGCATAGAGAAGGAGAATAAATCATGATTTCTAAGATCGATAAGAACTCTGTGCGTAAGGCTCGCCACGACCGTACCCGTCGCTATATTTCCGGCACTCAGGAAAGGCCCAGGCTCAACGTTTATCGCAGCCTTAACAACATCTACGTGCAGATAATTGACGACGTAGCCGGCAACACCATCGCTTCCGCTTCCACCCTGGATCCCGAAGTAAAGGCTCAGCTGGAAGGCAAGACCAAGAAGGAAGCCGCCAACCTGGTTGGCGAAACCGCAGGCCGTCGTGCTCTCGCCAAGGGCGTAACCAAGGTCGTATTTGACCGTGGCGGTTATCTCTACACCGGCCGTGTAGCAGAGGTCGCCGAGGGCGCCCGCAAAGCCGGACTGGAATTCTAAGGAGGTACAACATGCAGAAACGTATTGATGCATCTACAATGGAACTGCAGGAAAGGCTCGTATCCATCAACCGTGTTGCCAAGACCGTTAAGGGCGGCCGCAATATGCGCTTCTCCGCTCTGATGGTAGTAGGCGACGGCAACGGTCACGTTGGCGTAGGCATGGGCAAGGCTGTGGAAATCCCCGAGGCCGTTCGCAAGGGCATCGAGGACGCAAAGCGCCACCTCATCGAGGTTCCCATCGTTGGCACCAGCATTCCCCACGCCGTAGAAGGCAAGTTCGGTAAGGGCCATGTTCGCATGATCCCCGCCGAAGAAGGTACCGGCGTTATCGCCGGCGGCCCGCCCGTGCGGTTCTGGAAATGGCCGGCATCAAGGATATTCGTACCAAGAGCTTTGGCTCCAACAACCCCGCAAACTGCGTTAAGGCCACCATCGATGGTCTCAGCCAGCTTCGCACCGTTGAGGAGATCGCCAAGCTTCGCGGTAAGACCGTAGAAGAGATCCTTGGTTAATAGGAGGTTGCAAATGGCTAATCTGAAAATAACTCTCGTTAAGAGCACCATCGGCGCCCTCAAGGATCAGAAGGCTACCATCGCTGCCCTGGGTCTGCACAAGACTAACAGCGTTGTTGTAAAGCCTGACAATGCCTGCATTCGCGGCATGATCTTCAAGGTAAAGCACCTGGTAAAGGTTGAAGAAGTATAAACGGAGGTGCACAAATGAATCTTCACGATTTGAAGCCCACTGAGGGCTCCACTAGCGCAAGAAAGCGCGTTGGTCGCGGCACCGGTTCCGGCCTTGGCAAGACTTCTGCCAAGGGTCACAAGGGCCAGAAGGCCCGCAGCGGCAGCAAGAAGAACGGCTTTGAAGGCGGCCAGATGCCCCTCGCACGCCGTCTGCCCAAGCGCGGCTTCACCAACATTTTTGCTAAGGAATACAGCACCGTTAACGTAGAGAAGCTCAACTGCTTCGAAGACGGCACTGTTGTAACTGCTGAACTGCTCAAGGAGACCGGCATTCTCAGCAAGATCGAAAAGGACGGCCTCAAGGTTCTGGGCCGCGGCGAATTGACCAAGCGTTTGGATGTCAAGGCTGCAAAGTTCACTGAGACAGCCCGCAAAGCCATCGAGGCCGTGGGCGGAACTGCTGAGGTGATCTAATGCTTAAGACCCTCATCAACGCCTGGAATATCAAGGACATCCGCTCCAAGATGCTCTATACGCTGCTGCTTGTAGTCATCTACAGGTTCGGTTCCTTCATTCCTGTGCCCGGCGTAGACGCTGCCAAGATCGCAGCCGCCGCCAGCCAGTATGATATTCTGAGCTTCCTGAACCTGCTTTCCGGCGGCAACTTTGGTCAGTTCACCATCTTTGCCATGGGTATCTCACCCTACATCACCGGCAGCATAATCATCCAGCTCCTCACCATTGCCATCCCCGCTCTTGAGCGCCTGGCAAAGGAAGAGGACGGCAGGCAGAAGATCGAGCGTATCACTCGCTATACCGGTATCGGCCTTGCTCTGGTTCAGAGCATCGGTATCGTAATGGGTCTGCAGAATCAGTACGGCGTTGTAGCTAACCCCGGCTTCCTCACCTACCTGACCATCGGCATCGTCTGCACCGCAGGTACTGCCTTCCTGGTATGGCTGGGCGAAAGGATCAGCGAAAAGGGCATCGGCAACGGTATCTCCTTCATCATTTTCGCTTCCATCGTTTCTCAGGTTCCCACTGTTGTTGTGAGCATGATTAGCGGTGTAATCGGCGGATTGTACAAGTGGTGGATCCTGCCCGTACTGCTGGTATTCGTACTGGTAATGGTTTCCGGCGTAGTAGCCGTAGACCGTGCCGTACGTCGCATCCCCGTTCAGTATGCAAAGCGCGTAGTAGGCCGCAAGATGTACGGCGGCCAGAGCACCAACATCCCCCTGAAGGCCAACGCAAACGGCGTTATGCCCCTGATCTTCGCGATGACCCTTATCCAGGTTCCCGCTATGATCGGTCAGTTCTGGCCTAACGGCAGCTTCTATGCCTTCTGGCAGAAGTGGATGATGCCCGGCCAGACCACCTTTGGCGCCATCATTTACTACGTGATCTACGCTCTGCTCATCGTAGCATTTGCCTACTTCTACAGCTCCATCTCCTTCAATCCGATCGAGATAAGCAAGAACCTGCAGCAGAACGGCGGCTTCATTCCCGGTATTCGCCCCGGCAAGCCCACCAGCGATTACCTTGGCAAGATCTGCAACCGCCTGACTCTGTTCGGCTCAATCTTCCTGATGGCTATCGCTATCATTCCCACTGTGCTGATGGGCATATTCGGACTCCAGTCCCCCTTCGGCCCCACCAGCATACTGATTATGGTAAGCGTAGCTCTGGAAACCGCATCCCAGCTTGAGTCTATGATGCTCATGCGTCATTACAAGGGCTTCCTCGGTTAATAGAAAAGGGATATACGTCCATGAAACTGGTATTTTTAGGACCTCCGGGTGCGGGCAAAGGCACCCAGGCTGAAAAAATATGCGAGTATTTCGGCATTGGCCACATCTCCACCGGCGACATGCTTCGCCGGGAGATGAGGGAGGGCACTGAGCTTGGCGCAAAGGCCAAGTCGGTGATCGAGGCGGGTGGCCTTGTGAGCGATGATATAATCATCGGCATGGTCAAAAACCGCGTTAAGGAGCCGGATTGCGTAAAGGGTTTCCTTTTGGATGGCTTCCCCAGGACCATTGCCCAGGCCGATGCTCTCTGCGAGATAGAGACCATCGACATGGCAGTTAATATCGACGTTCCCGCCAAGGTGCTGGTGGATCGCATAAGCGGCCGCCGCATGTGCAGCGGGTGCGGAGCCGGCTACCACATCTCCATGTACGATAAGGACGTCTGCGAAAAGTGCGGCGCTTCCCTCTACATCAGGGATGACGACAGGCCGGAAACGGTTTTGAATCGTATCAACGTCTATAATGAAAAGACCCAGCCCCTCATAGATTATTACGAGGCAAAGGGACTGCTCAAGAACGTTGACGGCGACAGAACGCCCGATCAAGTGCTTGCGGATATCAAGGCACTTGTGGAGAGTATCTGATGCTCACCATTAAAAATGCCGCCGAGATCAAAAAGATGCAGGCGGCGGGCAGCGTTGTACAAGAGGTACTGGAGCTGATGGCCAAGATGGCCTGCCCCGGTATCACCACGGGAGAGCTTGACGCCGCCGCCGAGGAGCTTATACGCTCCCGGGGCGCCATCCCTTCCTGCCTGGGATACAACGGCTATCCCAAATCCATCTGCACATCGGTAAACGAGCAGGTGGTGCACGGGATACCCGGCAAGTACAGGCTGAAGGATGGAGATATAGTCAGCTGCGACGTGGTCGCCAAGCTGGACGGTTTTCATGGCGATGCCACCCGTACCCTTCTTATTGGGGATGTGGCGCCGGAAACAAGAGAGCTTGTTAAGGTCACAGAGGAATGCTTCTTCAAGGGGCTGGAATTTGCCAGAGTCGGATACAGAATATCCGACATATCCGCCGCCATACAGGCACATGCCGAGGCCCACGGCTACGGCGTAGTGCGGGATATGATAGGACACGGTATAGGCCGGGACATGCACGAAGCGCCGGACGTACCCAACTATACCGGCGGACGCTATGGCAGGGGCATACGCCTTATGGCGGGCATGACCATCGCCATAGAGCCCATGATAAACATGGGCACCTGGCAGATAAAGGTGCTGTCCGACGGCTGGACTACGGTCACAGCAGACGGAAAGCCCAGCGCCCATTACGAAAACACCGTTGCAATAACCGACGGCGACCCCATAATCCTTACACTCAGCGAGGGCAGTCATGCATAGCGATGTAGAAGGAAGGATAGTAACTGCCTTAGCAGGCAGGGACAGGGGACGAAGCTTTGTGGTAACAGCCGCAGAGCCCGATGGATTCGTAATGCTGGTGGACGGCGATACAAGATGTTTTTGCCGCCCCAAGAAAAAGAAGCTGAAGCACGTGGAATTCCACGAGGATAGGCTGGATATAGCCCAGCTCCCAACGGATAAGGCCTGTGCAGACGCATTTATCCGCAAAGCTCTTATTCAAAAGGGCTATAACAACAAAACCGCATCCGAGGAGGGATAGCTTGTCTAAGACGGACGTTATTGAAGTTGAAGGCGTAGTTACCGATTCATTCCCCAACGCCATGTTTGAGGTGGAATTGGTAAACGGCCATAAAATACTTGCTCACATTTCCGGTAAGCTCAGGATGAACTTCATCCGCATACTGCCGGGAGACAAGGTGACAGTTGAACTGTCTCCGTACGATCTGACCCGCGGCCGCATTACGTGGCGCACCAAGAATTAACAGGAGGAAGACACGATGAAAGTAAGGCCTTCGGTAAAGCCCATTTGTGAAAAGTGCAAGATCATCAAGCGCAAGGGCCGCATCATGGTGATCTGCGAGAACCCCAAGCATAAGCAGAAGCAGGGTTAATGGTATAAACCATACCTGTTTATAGTCCGCAGGGCCGTCGTTTGCGAAGGATCTATCCTCGCAAATGACCGCCGAAGCGGGATCCGGCCGAACTGACGAATATATTCGCCAGTTTTTGCCGTTTTTTGGGCAAAAAATCCACATTTTACTGTTGACAAAGCCCAAACCAAATTGTTACAATGATTAGGTTGCCGCAGTAGCGTTTACGCTGCTGCATTCGGCCTGTTTAAAAGGCTGTTTAAGGGCGATTTTACCTGTGGTAGATACTCTTTTCGGGCGGCTGCCCCGGTATGCTGGCCGGGGAATTCCGAACAGAGCAGCTATATATCTCCGATGCGAACATTGTGGATTCGCAAAGGGGCGGGACATCCTTCAATCCGGGATATCCCCTGCGGAGGTGAAAGCCTGCCGCGCGCGGCGTTTGACCCACGCCGTGAAAACCCACAGGCGGGCAGTACGAAAACCACTGCCCCTGCGAAGGACATAGTCCTTTGCACACAGCACGCCATAGCTGTGAAACCAAATATTTTACGGAGGTAAATGAATCAATGGCACGTATTTCTGGCGTTGACCTGCCAAGAGACAAGCGGATTGAGATCGGCCTGACCTACATCTACGGTATCGGCCGCAAGACCGCTGAAGACATTCTCGCTGCTACCGGCGTAGATCCCGACATCCGCGTTCGCGACCTGTCTGAGGACGACGTAAGCAAGCTGAGAGAGTACATCGATCACAACGTTAAGGTAGAGGGTGACCTCAGGCGTGAGACTTCCATGAACATCAAGCGCCTCATCGAGATCGGCTGCTACCGCGGCGTTCGCCATCGCAAGGGCCTGCCCGTTCGCGGTCAGAGCACCAAGCAGAACGCACGTACCCGCAAGGGCCCCAAGCGTTCCGTAGGCGGAAGAAAGAAGTAAGGAGGGAATTAAGCAATGGCTAAAGGCAAAATCAAAAAAGTAGTAAGCCGCAAGCGTCGCGAGAAGAAGAACATCGAGCGCGGTGCAGCTCACATCCGTTCCTCCTTCAATAACACCATGGTAACCATCACCGACGTAAACGGCAACGCCCTGTCCTGGGCTTCCGCAGGCGGCCTCGGCTTCCGCGGCAGCAGGAAGAGCACTCCCTTTGCAGCACAGATGGCTTCCGAGACCGCTGCCAAGGCAGCTATGGAGCATGGTCTCCGCACCGTTGAGGTCTATGTAAAGGGCCCCGGTTCCGGTCGTGAAGCAGCCATCCGCGCCCTGCAGAGCGCCGGTTTGGATATTACCCTCATTAAGGACGTGACCCCCATCCCCCACAACGGATGCCGTCCGCCCAAGCGCAGAAGAGTTTAAGGAGGCAGCACAACAATGGCAAGATATACTGAATCCGTTTGCAGGCAGTGCCGCAGGGAAGGCGTTAAGCTGTTCCTTAAGGGCGACCGCTGCTACACCGCAAAGTGCGCCGTCGTAAAGCGTCATACCATCCCCGGCCAGCATGGCCAGTCCCGTCAGCGCAAGCAGTCCGAATACGGCATCCAGCTGCGCGAGAAGCAGAAGTGCCGCAGGGCCTATGGTATAGTAGAGTCCCAGTTCAGGAAATACTATGACATGGCTTCCAACATGCGCGGCGTAACCGGCGAGAACATGCTCTGCCTGCTGGAGCGCAGGCTGGACAACGTTGTGTATCGTCTTGGTCTGGCCGACAGCCGTCCCATGGCTCGTCAGATGGTCAACCACGGTCACATTCTGGTTGACGGCAAGAAGGTTGACATCGCCAGCTTCCTGGTAAAGCCCGGTCAGGTTGTATCCGTACGCGACAAGAGCCGCGATATGGAAAACCTCAAGGAGCTCCGCGAGCAGGGCGCTTCCAAGCCCATCCCCAAGTGGCTGGACCTGGATGCCGACAAGCTTGCCGGCAAGGTAGTAACGATGCCGCAGCGTGACGATATCGACCTGACCGTTGAGGAGCACCTCATCGTCGAGTTCTACTCCAGGTAATTGAAATCGTAACGCTTACTGCCCTAATCGACTGACCAAAAAGCAAGAGAGGGGATATGTAAATGATAGAAATTGAAAGGCCCAAGATCGAGTGCGCAGAACTGAACGGCGACTACGGCAAGTTTGTAGTAGAGCCTCTTGAGCGCGGCTTCGGCATCACCCTCGGCAACTCACTTCGTCGCGTGCTGCTTTCTTCGCTGCCCGGCGTAGCGGTTTCCTCTGTGAAGATCGATGGCGTACTCCATGAGTTCTCCACTGTTCCCGGCGTAAGAGAGGACGTAACCGAGATAATCCTCAACCTCAAAGAGCTCTGCATGAAGATGCATTGCGATGGCTCAAAGAAGGTCATCATCGATGCTTCCGGCGCCTGCGAAGTGAAGGCAGGGGATATGATCGTAGACTCCGATGTTGAGATCGTCAATCCCGAGCTGCACATTGCAACGCTGGACGAGGGCGCTAAGCTCTATATGGAGATAGTGATCGAAAGCGGCCGCGGCTATGTATCCGCTGACAAGAATAAGCGTGATGACATGCCCATCGGCCAGATCGCCGTTGACTCCATATTCACTCCTATCCGCAAGGTAAACTTCACCGTTGAAGACACCCGTGTCGGCCAGATTACCGACTACGACAAGCTCACCCTTGAAGTCTGGACCGATGACACCATCAAGCCTGACGAGGCCGTAAGCCTTGCCGCAAAGATACTCACTGAGCATCTGATGCTGTTCATCAACCTGACCGAGCATGTTCAGGGCGTAGAGATCATGGTGGAGAAGGAGGAGGACAAGAAGGAGAAGATCCTCGAGATGACCATCGAGGAGCTGGATCTCTCCGTACGTTCTTACAACTGCCTCAAGCGCGCAGGCATCAACACCGTTGATGAGCTGGTACAGCGCAACGAGGAAGAAATGATGAAGGTGCGCAACCTTGGCCGCAAGTCCCTTGAGGAAGTCCAGCAGAAGCTGGTAGGCCTTGGCCTCTCCCTCCGTCATAGCGAAGACTAATTCACTAACCAACGATATTATCAGGAGGAACTAACATGCCAAACCGTAAACTGGGTAAGGCGAGCGACCAGCGTGACGCGATGCTTCGCAACCTGACCACTGCTCTCCTGTGGAACGGCAAGATCGTTACCACCGAGAAGCGTGCCAAGGAAGTTCGTCCCATCGCCGAGAAGCTCATCACTCTCGCCATCAGCGAATATAAGAACAGCACCACCGTAGAGAAGGAAATCCTCAACGACAAGAAGCAGGTCGTTAAGGTTGAAAAGAACAAGGACGATGCCAGCAAGCTCCATGCCCGCAGGCAGATCATGTCCTACCTCTACAACATTCCCCTTCCCAAGGAAGATAAGGAATCCAAGTCCGAGTACAAGGCTCGCGCCAAGGGTCACAACAATCCCGTTGTAGAAAAGCTCTTCAACGAGATCGCCCCCAAGTACGAGGGCCGCAACGGCGGTTACACCCGCATCCTCAAGATGGGTCCCCGTCGTGGCGACGCTTGCGAGATGGCCGTAATCGAGCTCATCTAACAAGCCTTTTGAGCAAAGCAAAACAGCACGAGGCAAATGCTTCGTGCTGTTTTTGTATGCTCGGCAATTAAATGTCGATTATTACCTTTCTGCACCTTGGGCAGAAATACCCAATAGCTGTATTGGAAGGATATTCGGGGTGATTCCGCAGGGGAACAGCCCCTTTTTTCATACCGGAAAGGGCGGAGACCAGTGCGCGCTCAGGCGTCCAAAATAATCCGTCTCGGCATTGAATGTAGCCTTTTGTCATTTCTCCTTGACAATAGGGGCAGGTCACAGGAATACCTCCTTAGATTAGAATGCGCTGACTATGCTCTCGGTAACGGTAGCCAGAACACCGCCGAATACTAAAGCCGCAGCTATGCCCAGTATAGAAAGCACAAGGCTGATAGCAGCCCAGATAAGGCGGGAGCGGGACCAGTTTTTGCGGTTTTCGTTGGTATCCTTGGAGAATCCCCATACGAAAAACAGCACCAGATTTACCACAGGAATCCTGGCTATAAGCTCCATCAGGGTAAATTCCCACATGGAGAGGGGCTTGCTGTCTGCTTCGGCAGAATGCATGTATTCGCCTGTGGGGGCGGATTTGGGCTGCTGGGAGTTAAGCTTTACGCCGCACTCAGTGCAGAAGGATGCGGTATCCTCATGTTCTCTTCCGCAGATGGGGCATTTTATCATTTACAGATTACCTCCGTTGGTTTTATGGGGGAATTATACCATGTTTTTTGTATTATAAAGGTCAATAAAAGAAAAATTAAAGGTATGTTTTCATTTGCGCCGCATATCTGCGCCGTTGTGCCCCTGTTAATATGTGGCAAGGGGTAAACAGGTGTGATATAATAAGATGCTAAAATATGTTTTTACGGCGGAATATGCAAATATGATAAGACTGGACAATGTAACATACAGATACGGCGAGGAGGGCGCCGCCCTCAAGTCCGTATCGCTGAATATAGAAAAGGGGGAAATGCTGGCCATAGTGGGCCATAACGGCAGCGGCAAAAGCACCCTTGCAAAGCACCTTAACGCATTGCTTCTCCCCACGGAGGGAAGCGTTACGGTGGAAGGAATGGACACAAAGGACCCTGCAAATACCCTGAGCATACGCAAAAAGGTGGGCATGGTATTTCAGAACCCCGACAATCAGCTGGTAACTACCATTGTTGAGGAGGATGTGGCCTTTGGCCCTGAGAACCTTGGTATACCCTCTGCGGAAATACGAGAGAGAGTAAACAAGGCCCTTGAAGCAGTTGGCATGACGGAATACGCAAACACTGCTCCCCATATGCTGTCCGGCGGACAAAAGCAGCGCATCGCAATAGCGGGCATGCTTGCCATGGAGCCCGAGGTGCTGGTGCTGGATGAGGCCACAGCCATGCTGGACCCTCAGGGACGGCAGGAGGTGCTGGAGATAGTAGGCCGGGTAAACAAAGAGCGTGGCATGACAGTAGTAATGATAACCCAGTACATGGAAGAGGCCGTAATGGCGGACCGTGTGGCGGTTATGAAGGGCGGAGAGCTTATTATGACGGGCACCCCAAAGGAAGTATTCAGCCGTGGTGCGGAGCTTCGCTCACATGGACTGGATCTGCCCGCCATAGCACGCCTCAGGGATGAACTTATAGCGGGAGGAATGGATCTCCCCAAAGACGCAATAACAGCACAGGAGCTTGCGGACGCAATATGCCGATAGAGATAAAAAACCTTAGCCATACATACATGAAGGGAACCGTAGGGGAACGAGCTGCCCTTAAGGATGTTTCCCTTACCATAAACGAAGGAGAGTTCTGGGGAATAATAGGCCACACCGGCAGCGGCAAAAGCACTCTTTTGCAGCATATCGGCGGCATAATGCCCCCGGAGGAAGGCTCCGTAATAGTTGACGGATACGACTTTGCAGATAAAAAGCAGCGTATAGAGGGCCGCAAAAAGGTTGGCCTGGTTTTTCAGTATCCTGAGTATCAGCTCTTTGAAGAGACTGTTGCCAAGGATGTTGCATACGGCCCGACCAACATGAAGCTGCCCAAGGAAGAGATAGAGGCAAGGGTTCACGAGGCCATGGAACTTATGGGCCTTGACTATGATAAATTTGCGGAGAAATCCCCCTTTGAGCTGTCAGGCGGCGAAAAGCGCAGGGCGGCCCTTGCGGGCATAATCGCAATGAAGCCAAGATATCTTGTATTGGACGAGCCCATGGCGGGTCTTGATCCCGCAGGACGCAAGGCCATACTGGAGACCCTTGAGGGCATACGCCGTGATACCGGCTGCGCGGTTATAATGGTATCCCATTCCATGGAAGATGTGGCCCGCCACAGCCGCAGGATAGCCGTAATGGACAAAGGCACCCTTGCGGCAATAGGTACCCCCGAAGAGGTATTCGGCGGCAGCCTGCCCCTTGAGGAGCTGGGCCTTGACCTGCCCGAGGTAAGTCATCTCGGCATGCTGCTTCGTGAAAAGGGCATGGATATACCTCCCGTGTATACCGTAGAGGGAATGAGAGATCACCTTTTAGGGAGGGCCGAAAATGTTTAAGGATATAACATTGGGCCAGTATTTCCCGGGTGATTCCGTGATACACAGGCTGGACCCCCGCACAAAGCTGATACTGATGATGGCCTATATAGTGGCGGTGTTCCTTGTAAAGGACATGTGGATATTCCTGTTTACCGCACTGTATGCGGTGGGTGTTACCCTTATTTCAGGGGTGCCGCTGAGCTATCTTATACGCTCACTTAAGCCGCTGAAGTTTATATTGATATTCATGTTCATCATAAACCTGCTGGTCACTTCAACAGGCGAAGTGCTGGTGGACTGGTGGATAATACGCATAACCACGGGCGGCGTAAGGCAGGCTGTGTTTATCACCATTCGTCTTATACTGCTGGTGTCGGGTACATCCCTTATGACCCTCACCACCACCCCCATATCACTGACCGACGGCCTTGAGCGGCTGATGATGCCCCTGAGCAGGTTCAAGTTCCCCGCCCACGAGCTTGCAATGATGATGACAATTGCCCTCAGGTTTATCCCCACCCTCCTTGAGGAGGCGGATAAGATAACCAAGGCACAGACTGCAAGAGGAGCGGACTTTGAATCCGGCGGCATAATTGAGCGGGCAAAGAGCATGGTTCCCATACTGGTGCCGCTGTTTGTGTCAGCCTTCCGCAGGGCGGACGAGCTTGCCATGGCAATGGAAAGCCGCTGCTATCACGGCGGCGAGGGCCGCACCCGCATGACGGTGCTGAAATACCGTCAGCGGGACGCATGGGCCTTTATGTCCATGGTGCTGCTCATAGGTCTTACTCTGGTGCTTCAGGCGGTGCTGTGATAATGGAGCTGAGCAAAAACACAAAGATAATAGTGCTGCTTTTTGCGGCGCTGCTGGTAGTATGCGCGGTGCTGCTCAACGGAACTGTTGCACAGCAGAGCCCATATAAGGCGGCGGTGGAAGAGCTGAGCGCAAGGGGCTATACCCTCAGCGAGGATGACCTTTTTGACGTGGGCAGCTTTGAGGACACCACTATTGCGGAGGTGCTTGCGGGGCAGGACCTTACACAGGCTGTTGAGGCAGGCATCGCGGGCGGCTTCCCTTCCGATGTAAACGCGGCAGGGGATATAAGGATGCTGCTTTTGACCATGGAAAATAAGGACATAATCACGATATTTTTACGGGACGGCAATATTGAGCTTTGCTTTGTTCAGCGGCTGGACGACAGCGCTATTCGTCCCCTTTCATAAAGGATAAAAATATAAGGGGGAGCCTATGCCGAGGATACGCCTTATAATTCAATATGACGGCACAAACTACGTGGGCTGGCAGACTCAGCCCAACGGCATTGCCGTGCAGGAAGTGATAGAAAAGGAGCTGGAGAAGCTGACGGGCGTTCGTCCCACACTTCACGCTTCAGGCCGGACGGACAGCGGAGTGCATGCCCTTGCTCAGGTGGCCCATTTCGATACGGACAGCCGCATACCTGCGGAAAAGTTCTGCTATGCCCTGAATGTGGGGCTGCCCCGGGATATACGCATACTGCACAGCGACCAGGCGGAGGGCTTTCATTCCCGCTTTGACGTGATAAAAAAGCATTATCGCTACACAGTAAACAACGGCCCCCACGCAGGAGCCTTCGACAGAAATACCGCACTTCATTATCACTATCAGCTGGACGAAACCAAAATGCAGCGGGCGGCAGACGCCCTTTTAGGCGAGCATGACTTTGCCGCCTTCAAGTCCACCGGCACAGACCTTGAAAGCACAGTACGCACCATATACTCAGCCAAATGGAGCAGGGAAGGGAATACCCTGCGCTTTGACATATCCGGCAGCGGCTTCATGTATAACATGGTGCGCATAATAGTGGGCACAATGCTGGAAATAGGCTCCGGCCGCCGCGAGGAGGCTTCCATAGCAAAGGCGATACAGAGCTGCGACCGTTCTGATGCGGGCGCCACGGCGCCGGCTCACGGGCTGATGCTTTACCGTGTGGAGTATTCAACTTTTGATACCATAAATTTTGGGAGGTAAATACTATGCATGATGAAAAGACAAAGAGACTGACCCTTGCGGGCCTTATGTGCGCGGTCGTGGTGATAACTACCATGTTTGCTGCTGTGCCCATCCCCGGAGTACAGGGCGCATACGCCAACGCGGGAGATGCGGCGGTATACGCTTCTGCGTATCTGCTGGGCTGGCCTTGGGGCGTTATGGTGGCGGCTGTTGGTTCAGGCCTTGCGGATCTGCTGCTGGGCAGCGCATTGTATGCCCCCGCAACGCTGGTGATAAAGGGCCTTATGGCGCTTATCGCTGCAAAGCTGCTGAAAAAAGGCGGAATGCGCATACCCAAGCTGCTGATATCCGGTATTGTGATGGCGGCGGGATACTTTGCCTACGAGTGCATTATATACGGAGCATCCACAGCGGTGCTGTCGGTTCCTGCCAATCTCATTCAGGCGGTTCTCGGGGCGGTGCTGGGCTCCATAGTGATAAAGGGAATAGAAACACTGCAAAAATAAAGGGGAAATATTAAATGGATTTTATCCAATATGTTATAGTGCTGCTTTTGCTGGCGGCGGTGGCGCTGCTGACGGTTTTGCTGGTGCGCCAGAGCCGCATAGAGGACAGGCTTGAGGAAAAACTTCTGGACAGGATAGATGACGACCATCGGGAGCTTCGCATGGAGGTTACTGATTCCGTACAGAAGAACGTCCGGGCCCTGGGCACTCTTATCGCCGAAGGGCAGCAAAGTTCCTTCCGCGCTCAGGGGGACAGAATGGCTCAGCTGCAGCGGGGGGTAAGCGACATGGCGGTGCAGATGGAGCACAGGCTCAAGACCTCCTCTATGGAAAGCGAACAGAAGCTTGAAAACATACGCTCCACCATGGAAAAAAAGCTGGGCGCCATACAGGCCGACAACAACACCCGCCTGGACGAAATGCGCCGCATAGTGGATGAAAAGCTGCAGAAAACCCTGGACGAGCGCATGACCCAGTCATTTCAGCTGGTAAATGAGCGGCTGGAGCAGGTATATAAGGGCCTTGGCGAGATGCAGAGCCTTGCGGTTGGGGTTGGCGACCTGAAAAGGGTGCTTACCAACGTAAAGACCCGCGGTATCCTTGGCGAGGTACAGCTAAGCGCAATACTTGAGGATATACTCACCCCCGACCAATATGAAGTAAACTGTGCCACCTCCCCAAAGGGAAGGGAAAGGGTGGAGTTTGCGGTAAAGCTGCCTGCGGAGGACGGCGGATATGTGCTGCTGCCAATAGACTCAAAGTTTCCCGTGGATGCATATAACGATCTTATGGATGCCTACGACAGCGCAAGCCCCGAGCGGGTCGCGGCGGCAGCCGAGGCGCTGAAGGCCCGCATACGGGGCTTTGCCAAGGATATACGGGATAAATACATTGACCCGCCATATACCACCGAGTTTGGCATAATGTTCCTGCCCACCGAGGGACTGTACGCGGAGGCTGTAAAGCTGGGCCTTGTGGAGCGGCTTCAGAGGGAATACCGCATCAGCATAGCCGGCCCCAGTATAATGGCGGCGCTGCTCAACAGCCTGCAGATGGGCTTCAGGAGCGTGGCAATACAGAAGCGCAGCGGCGAGGTATGGAAGGTGCTGTCCGCTGTAAAGACAGAGTTCGGCAGGTTTGAAGAGGTGCTGACCCACACCCAGAGGCAGCTTGTTAAGGCAAATGAGGATCTGGATAAGCTTATCGGCGTAAGGACAAGGCAGATACGCTCCAGCCTGCGCCGTGTGACCGAAATGCCGGAGGCGGAAAGCAGACTCTATCTCCCAATGGACATGGACGACGTATTTGCGGAATCATCCGCTTGCGATAACGGAACACAAACAGAGTAAAATAAGGAGGAATCACACATGAGCATCCCTACTCCCCACATCAAGGCAAAGCCCGAAGATTTCGCCCCCACCGTACTTATGCCCGGCGATCCCTTAAGGTCCAAGTTTATTGCCGAGACCTTCCTTGAGGACGCTGTGCTTGTAAACAACGTTCGCGGCGTACAGGGCTATACCGGTACCTACAAGGGCAAAAAGGTAAGTGTAATGGCAAGCGGCATGGGAATGCCTTCCATGGGCATATACTCCTATGAGCTGTTCAATTTCTTTGGCGTGGAGAATATCATCCGCATAGGCTCCGCAGGCGCCCTGCACGGGGATATTCCGCTGCGCAGCCTTGTTATCGGTATGAGCGCCAGCTACAATTCCACCTTTGCGGGTCAGTATCAGCTGCCCGGCATCTATGCCCCCACCGCCAGCTTCAAGCTGCTCAGGAGCGCTGTGGATACCGCAGAAAAGCTGGGCATGGATTACCGCGTAGGCAATATCCTTTCCAATGACCTGTTCTATGACGACGGCAACAGAGGCCTTGAATGGCAGAAGATGGGCGTGCTGGCAGTAGAAATGGAAGCCGCCGCTCTCTATATGAACGCCGCACGGGCAGGCAAGAACGCACTTGCCATCTGCACCATTTCCGATAACATCGTAACCGGCGCCGAGTGCACCGCGGAGGAGCGCCAGAACTCCTTTACCCAGATGATGGAGCTGGCTCTGACCATCGCATAAAAATATTTTTTTGATAAATACAAATTTTTTGTGGAATCTACTTTACATTCGTTAAAAAAAAAGCTAAACTTATACTATCAGCAAAACACAGTGTAATAGTTCATCCACAAATCTCAAAAAACAAAAAAATATTATAAGAGGAGCAGACAATGATAAATCTTGAAAAGAACAACGAACAGCTTCAGCACAATATCCAGGTAGCCCGTGAGCACAAGATAGTTCTGCCCACCTTTGCCCAGATGAAGGATCCTTCCCTCATTCCCGACAAGGTAAAAAAGGCCCTTAAGAACGTAGGCCTCTGGGATGTTGACCCCCTCAACCTTTTCAGGATCACCTGGCACAATGAGCCCACCATGGAAGGCGGCACCTACGGCGGCGTAAACTACATCGAGATTCCCTCCTGCCTCAGCGGCGTGGATGCCCGTATCATAGTTATGATCGGCAAGTGGTTCCCCACCGGCTGCCACAAGGTAGGCGCTTCCTATGGCTGTCTGGTACCCCGTCTGGTAACCGGCCAGTTTGATGCCACCTACAACAAGGCTGTATGGCCTTCCACCGGCAACTACTGCCGCGGCGGCGCTTTCAACTCCAAGCTCCTCTCCTGCGACAGCGTAGCTATACTGCCTGCCGAAATGAGCAAGGAACGCTTTGACTGGCTCAGCAACATCGCCGGCGAAGTTATCGCCACCCCCGGCTGCGAGTCCAACGTTAAGGAAATCTTCGACAAGACCTGGGAACTGCGCAACACCCGTGACGACGTTGTTATCTTCAACCAGTTCGAAGAAATGGGCAACTGCGTATGGCATTACCACGTAACCGGCAGCGCCATCGCCGAAGTATACGAGTCCATCAAGACCGACACCTCCCGCTTTGCAGGCGCTTGCTTCACCTCCGGTTCCGCAGGCACCATGAGCGCAGGCGATCTGCTTAAGGAAAAGTATCCCAACTCCAAGCTGGCAGTTGGCGAAGCTCTCCAGTGCCCCACTCTGCTGAACAACGGCTTCGGCGGACACCGCATCGAGGGCATCGGCGACAAGCACGTGCCCTGGATCCACAACGTAAAGAACACCGAC
>X73_One_humped_Camel__coassemble_285_pt1 | contig 17617 bp, 18 predicted proteins | sample X73_One_humped_Camel__metabat2_high_PE_013 | metagenome-assembled genome bin X73_One_humped_Camel
GCCGTATGTGATAAAGGTGTGCAGCCTTGTCTGGCAGTAGAATTGGTGGGGGATAATCCTGCCTCCAAGGCATATGTTGGAATGAAGGAAAAGAAAGCGGCAGAGCTTGGCATAAAAACCGTAGGTCATAAGCTGCCCGCAGAGACCAGTGAAGAGGATCTCATCGCCCTTATAAAGCAGATGAACGCCGATGCTTCCATACATGGAATACTGGTTCAGCTGCCTCTGCCAAAGCATATATCCGAAGATAATGTATTGATGAACATATCCGCCGCAAAGGATGTGGATGGACTGCATCCAGAAAATGCAGGCATGCTCCTTACCGGAAGGGAGGGATTTATTCCCTGCACTCCCAAAGGATGTGTAAAGCTGGTTGAGAGCACCGGTATGGATATAACCGGCAAGCATTGTGTTGTTATAGGCAGAAGCAATATCGTAGGCAAGCCTGCCGCGCTGCTGATGCTTGCAAAGAACGCCACGGTAACAATGTGCCATTCCAGAACAAAGGACCTGGCCGAGTTTACCCGTGCCGCCGATATTCTTATTTCGGCGGTAGGTGTGCCTAATTTGGTAACTGCGGACATGATAAAGCCCGGCGCTGTTGTAATTGACGTGGCGCAGTGCCGTGTAGACGGAGCATGGCGCGGAGACGTGGACTTTGAAGGTGCGCTGGAAGTGTCTTCTTATATTACTCCTGTTCCCGGAGGCGTAGGTCCCATGACCATAGCGATGCTTATGGAAAACACCGTGGAGGCGGCAGAAAAGACCCTTGCTTGATAATGGTTACAGGCTGACTGTATCGCAGCTGAATGAATACGTAAACGGATTGCTCAAAAGCGACAGCCTTTTGAGCCATGTTTGCGTGAGCGGAGAGATAAGCGGATTCAAGCGTCATTCATCCGGTCATCTGTATTTTTCCATAAAAGATGAAGGTGCGCTTGTGCGCTGCGTCATGTTCAGGCAGAATGCGTTTTCGCTTGATTTTTCCCCACAGGATGGCCAGTCTGTACTGATATATGGCAGTGTTTCCATATATGTAAAAGATGGACAGTATCAGCTGTATGTTACCGCCATGGAACGTCAGGGCGAAGGAGAGCTTTATCGGCGCTTTATGCTGATGAAGACTCGGCTGGAAGCAAAAGGTTATTTTGACGAGACCAATAAAAAGCCAATACCCCATCTGCCCCGATGCGTGGGAATAATAACCTCCCCTACAGGCGCTGCTATACAGGACATAATAAACATAACCCGCAGGCGCTTTCCCTCTATGAATATGCTGCTTTGTCCCGTGCGCGTACAGGGCGAAGGGGCAGCAGAGGAGATCGCTGAGGCTATATACACTATGAATAGCATAAAAAAGGCGGATGTGCTTATTGTTGGCCGAGGCGGAGGCAGCATGGAAGATCTTTGGCCTTTCAATGAGGAGATAGTGTCTAAGGCCATATATGATAGTAAAATACCTATTGTAAGCGCGGTAGGACATGAAACGGATTTTTCCATTGCGGATTTTACTGCCGACCTTCGCGCTCCTACGCCCTCTGCAGCGGCAGAGCTGTGTGTACCTGAATACGCCAGGGTGTATGGGGATATTGTGTCTGCCCAAGGCTATATATCGGATTTGTGCCACAAGGAGATGGATAATCTGAGGCAGCGCTTGTCTGGAATACGTGATTCCGCGGCTTTTTCCATGACAAGGCACAGAGTAGAAATGCTAAGCCGTTCTGTGGAAATACAGCGTGACAATATGAGTACAATGCTGCGCTCGGAACTTATAAACGCCATACATTCAATAGAAAAACAGCAATCGCGGCTCAATGCACTTTCCCCGGAGGCTGTGCTGGAGAGGGGATACGGCATGGTACAGCAGGATGGTGTATTTGTTGGCAGCGCAGATGAGCTTAAAGAAAATCAAAAGGCTTTGCTTATAATGAAAAACGGCAGAGCTGATATAACAATAGACAGCGTAAGCAGAGGATAGGAAAATGGCAAAAAAGGAACTGACTTTTGAACAGGCAAAAGAAAAGCTTGATGGCATTGTGGAAAAACTGTCCTCAGGTAATCTTCCCATAGATCAGATGGTAAAGCTGTATGAGGAAGGAACAGAGCTTTCCCAGTACTGCCTCAGCCTTCTTGGCGCATATGAGGCGCGGTTGGATCAAGTGGACAAGTCTCTGATGGAGGAATAACCATGGGCTTTGCTGAAGCAACTAAAGATTATAGGGAAAAAATTGAAGCGGCTCTCAGCTGCTATATGGCATCCTGCGGCGCACCGGAGCAGCTTAAGGACGCCATGGAATACAGCCTGAAGGCGGGCGGCAAACGCCTGCGTCCCGTACTTACACTGTATACCTGTCATATGCTGGGAGGGGATGTGGAGCGGGCATTGCCCTATGCCTGTGCCTTGGAGATGATACATACCTATTCCTTGATACATGACGACCTGCCTTGCATGGATGATGATGACTTCCGCCGAGGTAGGCCTTCCAATCATAAGGTGTTTGGCGAGGCAAATGCAGTATTGGCAGGAGACGGATTGCTGTCATACGCATTTCAGATAATGCTGGACGCCGTTAAGGCGGATCTTACAGAGAACGCGATAAACGCGGCGAGGGCTGTATCAATTGGTGCGGGTGTGAGCGGAATGGTGGCAGGGCAGGTGATAGACCTTGCATCTGAAACCGCAGAAAATCCCGGAGTAGATGATCTTCGCTTTATCCAGGCAAACAAGACTGCTGCCATGATAAAGGCGGCTTTGCTTGCGGGAGCGTATATTGCAGGAGCAAGCGAAGCTCAGCTTGAGGCTCTTGGGCAGTATGGCGAAGCATATGGTGCGCTGTTCCAGATGACAGATGACATATTGGATGTCGAGGGAGATTTTGAGGGTATGGGAAAGACACTTGGCAAGGATCAGGCCGAGAATAAACTAACTTATATCTCTCTTTACGGTATGGATAAGGCAAAGGAACTGGCTTATCAGATCGCTCAGAAGGCCGTGGATGCACTTGCAGTATTTGAAGAAAGAGCTGAGCTGTTAAGGGAGCTTGCACAAAGCTGCCTCAGCCGCCGCAGCTGACAATTAAGGTTATCACTGCTGCAATGAACACCGAAACGGGAATGTATATATTCCAGAAATGATTCCAGACCGATAATTTAACGAAGGTATCATGGAAGATATTAATTTCCACTGCGATGGAGGAGATATAATGAGCGGAGTAAGAGCGGATGTAAGGCTTGTGGAATTGAGCCTTGCCCAAAGCAGAGAAAAAGCACGTTCTCTCATAATGGCAGGCGAAGTGTATCTTGAAACTGCGAGAATTGACAAACCGGGAACCTCTGTTCCTGAGGACTGTATTCTTACCGTAAAGGAACAGGCGATACCGTTTGTGAGTCGGGGCGGCTTAAAGCTTGACAAGGCTGTCAGAAAGTATGAGCTGACGCTTAGGGGTAAGATTGCAATGGATATCGGTGCCTCTACAGGCGGGTTTACAGATTGTATGCTGCAAAACGGAGCATCCAAAGTATATGCAATAGATGTGGGATACGGTCAGCTGGACTGGAAGCTGAGGAACGACCCCAGAGTAGTGGTTATGGAGCGTACAAATGCCCGAAATATGGACCCGAGATGGTTTGCGGAGCAGCCTGAGTTTGCTTCTATTGATGTTTCTTTCATATCTGTAAAACTCATTTTGCCCGGAATGTACCAAAGCCTGGCTGATGGATCAAAAGCTGTGGTATTGGTAAAACCTCAGTTTGAAGCGGGCCGTGGGAAAGTAGGAAAGAACGGCGTTGTAAGGGAAAAAGAGACCCACAGACAGGTGGTAGAGGAGGTGGCACTCTTTGCCAGGAGCCTAGGATTCTGCGTTGAACAGATAGACTATTCTCCAATTACCGGGCCAAAAGGAAATATTGAATTCCTGCTTGTACTATCAAAAAACATTGATAATTCAGAGGTGAATATTGCCGACAAGGTTAAGGAAATAGTTGATTTGGCACATGCGGAGCTGGATTAATGAATTAATATTCCAGAATATTTCACAAATTTCAGATTTAATCTTGAAAAATGTTGATTAATAGGAATATAATATACGAAAGGAAACTGATGTGAATCAGCGGTATAACAAATATGCGTGTAAACAGTATAGGCATATTTACAAATCCCAAAAATGAAGGGGCCCTTGATGCGGTTGAGGCCGTACGCCTTGCAGCATCGGTGAGAGGCATATCTTGTTTTATAGACAAGTCTTTATTGGATATTGAACAGTTTCAGGGCCTGGATACCACAGAAACCAATACGCCGGATTTAATGGTGGCAATGGGTGGAGACGGTACGATACTTCGCGCGGCGGGCTATGCCGCAGAAAAAGAAGTACCGCTTCTTGGCATCAACTTTGGACGGATCGGATTTCTCAGCGAGATAGACGTTGAAAGTTTTTCCACAGCACTTGATGCTATAAAAAAAGAAGAGTTTACATTAGACAGGTGCATGATGATTGCCTGCTGCATAAATGGCGGAGAGCCGGTTCACTGCCTGAACGAAGCTGTACTATACAGAAAAAACTTCTCCGGAGTTGTTTCAATTAATGTAAATATCAACGGAGCCGATGCCGGAACCGTTTCATGTGATGGGCTGATTGTCAGCACACCTACCGGAGCTACAGGGTATACCATTTCCGCAGGAGGTCCTATAATAGCCCCGGGGTTGGATGCGGCGATAATAACACCTATTTGTCCTCATACGCTCAGCTTTAGGCCAATAATTACTTCCAATGATTCTGTGATTCGTCTTTCACAGCAACAGGAAGGATTTCTGGCAATGGATGGCATAGAGGTACACCGGATAATGCCGGGGGATGTGATAGATATAAGTAGAAGCGAACGCTGCGTGAACTTCATACGCTTGGGAGAACGAAATCTGTTCAATCTTATAAGAACCAAGCTGTCTTAATACACGTCCAATCCTAATAAACCTGAATGCAATTATTTTACATATAATCGCAGGGAAATATCCTTATTGGAGGGCACAGCATGAAATCAGCAAGGCAAACTATGATACTAGAGCTTATTGACCAGTATGATATAGATACGCAGGACGAACTTGCCTCTATGCTCAAAGCTCGTGGACTGAAGGTAACTCAGGCCACGGTATCCAGGGATATTAAAGAGCTTAGGCTTATAAAGGTGCTGTCGGATGACGGTGTGTATAAATATGCTACTGTGGACAAGGCTGAGGCAGACCTTAAAGACAGGTTTATTAATATTTTTGCTCATTCCGTTCTGTCCATGTCGGCAACAGGCAACTTGGTTGTGGTAAAAACTATACCCGGAACCGCAAGCGCGGCTGCCGAGGCCATAGACTCCATGCGCATGGAAGAAGTAGTAGGCACTATAGCCGGCGATAATTCCATTTTTATCGCAGTGAAGGATACGGTTGATACCGGAGCCCTTATAAGGCGATTCCAGGCGATGCTGAAGATTTAAGTTTCAGGAGAATGAATGCTAACTAGACTGTCCATAAAAAACGTCGCCCTTATAGAGCGGCTGAATATTGAGTTTGATAATGGATTTAACGTGCTTACCGGTGAAACCGGTGCCGGAAAATCCATTATTATTGATGCAGTAAATCTTGCTCTTGGAGAGCGTGCCAGCAAGGAACTGATAAAAAGCGGCGCAGAAAAGGCTTATGTAGAGGCAGAATTTGACATATCCGACTCAGATGCGGTTTGGCAGATAATGCAGGAAAACCAGCTGGATCCTGAAGAAGGACTTATCATATCGCGCGAAATTTCTGCTTCCGGTAAAAATGTGTGCCGTATAAACGGCACTCTTGTTAACCTTGCTTCACTGAAGCAAATAACAGATATGTTGGTGGATATTCACGGGCAGCACGAACATCAGTCTTTGCTCAGCCAAAGTAAGCATATTTCTTTTTTGGACTCTTTTTGCCATAATGAGGTTGATAGTATCAAGCTGCAGGTAAAAGAGCTATACGGAGAATACAAGGCTGTAAGGGAATCTCTTTTATGTGGCTTTTCATCGGAGGATGAAAGAGCCAGAGAGATGGATATATTGCGCTATCAGATAAATGAAATTGAAAAGGCTGCCCTGACAGAAGCGGAGGAAGCATCCCTTAATGAAGAAAAGGGCATGCTTATGAATGCAGAAAAAATTATGGCCGCGTTGCAGGAGAGCTGCGAGGCGCTCACAGGAGATGATGGCGCTGTTGGCCGGGTAAAGTTGGCATCAGGGAGTATGGATGGTATAGCCTGTCTCTCAGCAGAATACACCGATGCAGCAAAAAGGCTGGAAGAGGCCTATTATGCCATACAGGATGTAGGTTATGCACTGCAGGATATGCGCAATTCCTTTGAGTTTGATCCTATGCGCATAGATGAGATACAGCAGCGGCTGGAGATATACTCAAACATAAAGAAAAAATACGGACCTGCCATAGCTGATGTTGAATCCTTCCTTGCTGGGGCTATAACACGCCTGGAGGAGTTGGAAAGCGCCGGACAAAAGAGAGAACAGCTGGAATACGAGCTTAACCAAATCAGTGAAAGGTATATTCAAGCTGCATCAGAACTTACCACGCTACGAAAGACTGGGGCAGTAAAACTTCAGGCAGAGCTTTTGCAGCAGCTTAAGGATTTGGGCATGGAAAGAGCCCGCTTTGAAGTGAACTTTGAAAGCGTGGAATCATTTGGGGCAAACGGCATGGACAGGGTGGAGTTTACCATGTCCGCAAACCCGGGCGAAGCCCTTAAACCATTGGAAAAAGTTGCCTCAGGCGGCGAAATGTCAAGAATCATGCTTGCTTTTAAGGCAATTGCCGCCAGAGCGGATTCTATTCCTACCTTGATATTTGACGAGATAGATACCGGCATAAGCGGTCGTATAGCATCAGTTGTTGGTGGGAAAATGGTAAACATATCTGACTCTCATCAGGTTTTGTGCGTAACCCATTTGCCTCAGATAGCTGCCCTTGCAGATGCTCACTTTATGGTAGAAAAAACCGACGACGGGGAGCATACAAAAACAGATATGAGGAGGCTGTCACTTGAGGAAAGGTATACTTATCTGGCTCGAATGATGGATGGAGCAGATAATTCCTCGCTTGCGTACGAGCATGCCAGGGAACTAATTACCGCATCTGAAGACAGCAAGGCACATCGCCGAAATAGTCTCTGCCGGAATTAAATTCATCATTATTACAAATAATAAACACCGTGGGATTTTTACCACGGTGTTTTATTATTTAAGGCAGGTAAGAGTATGAAGGGGCGGATAAGGCGTAGGTATATAAATTGCATAGGCGGAATGCTGTGCGTTGCGCTGTTGTGCTTTAATAACGGGGAGAGGATGACATTTATACGAAGTCTTTCTTCCAATATAACTTCAGGACAGCTGGAATCCCTGCGTATGCATATGGGAGGAGTGCTGAGCCTGGATGAAAAGGATATTCGTCAGGTATCCGGCGACATGTCCGAAACGCTGCAGGACAACAGCATAAGTGTAAACATGATGGGAATACCCATAAAGCAGATATCCTGTAATCGGCGAGAAGATATATGGCTTATGCCGGGAGGGATGCCGATAGGCGTATCGCTGTATGCCGACGGAGTACTGGTGGTGGGCCTTGGCAGTGTAAAGGATAATGGAGAGGTGTGCCCTGCGGCAGAAGGCGGAATAAAGGCCGGAGATGTTATAGTAGAGGTAAACGGAGAAACAGTAACCGATTCGCTGCACTTGAGCAGGCTTTGCTCAGAGGGCGGAGAACTTAACCTTACTGTGCGCAGAGAGGAAGATATAAGTGAATGTATCGTTACCCCTGTATATGATGAGGAAAGTGAAAGCTATCTTATGGGAATGTGGGTGAGGGACAGCACGTCCGGAATTGGCACTCTTTCATACTGGGATATGGAGGAGGAACGCTTTGGTGCCTTGGGGCATCCAATAACCGACATTGATACAGGAACCATAATAGCAGTGAAAAACGGAAACATAATTAAATCCAGCATAATCGGAATATCCGCAGGATCCAGCGGGAAACCCGGGGAAGTGATAGGCTCATTCTCAATACATGACGAGAAATGGGGAGAGATAGATACAAACTGCGAATACGGCGTTTATGGTGATGCGATGAGTATGCCGGTAAATCCGCTGTATCCGGACGGATTGCCCATATGCTGGTGGGATGAAGCGCATACAGGAGCTGCCGAGATACTTTGTACCGTTACAGACGAAGGGGTAAAAGCGTACGAATGCGAAATAATAAAGCTGTTTCCGGCAGAGGACTCCGGAAGTAAAGGTATCGTATTGAAAATTACATCAGAAGAGCTGATATCCATAACGGGCGGCATAGTTCAAGGGATGTCTGGTTCTCCGATAATCCAGGATGGGAAACTCATCGGTGCGGTGACTCACGTGCTGGTGAATGACCCCACACGTGGATATGGTATTTTTATTGAGAATATGCTGGAAGCGGCAGAATAAAATTCATAGCAGGGGCATTTCGCCCCTGTTTTTTCAAGTGTTTCCATGCTAAAATCGTAAAAAAGAAGCAAGAGGCGAAAGATAATGGAATTACGGATCGAAAACGGTGTATTGTACGGTGGTATCCCGGGTGGATACTGGAACAGCAATTGGGAGGATGAAGACCGCCTTGTAGAGCTGATCGTGCCGGAGGGTGTTACAGAGATTAAAGAAAGAGCCTTTTTCGGAGATCCATGGATCAGCAAAGTAGTCATCCCCGGCACTGTCAAAGTGATTGGGAAAGAGGCTTTCGCTGTCTGTTCACACCTTGAAGTGCTTGTCATTGAAGAGGGCGTGGAACGAATCGAAGAGGAAGCCTTCCACAACTGCAGCATTACAGATATCTCCCTGCCCCGGCATTCCCTAAAATACATTGGTGACCGGGCATTTGATGAAAATTTATTCCGCGAATTGGAACTGCCTCTGGAGCTGAAGTATCTTGGATCTGCATCGTTCCGTTATAACATCAACCTCGAAACAGTTTCTATTCCGGGTACGGTCAGACGCATCGAAACAGGCACCTTCAAAGGCTGTTCTGCGTTGGAAACTGTCATTTTACAGGACGGTGTAGAAGAAATCGGCGAGGAAGCATTTTCGAACTGCCGTAATCTGTTGGAGCTGTGTATTCCGGATTCCCTGCGTTTAATCGGCAAGGACGCCTTTGATTGTGCTGTAGAATATACGAATGACGGACGTGTTTTTCCTGATTTTCTTTTACCCTCCCGTGATGTTGTGATCGAAGATGACTGGTTCAAGTATGTTGCCGATACATATAATCGTTATAAATGATATGTCCCGGATTGCAGTCAACTGGATTGGAGCCGATGCACTGTTTATAGCTGAGCCTGCCTCCTGGCTGGATGCGATGCTGGGTGTATTTCTTCCGTATTTTTATTATCGAAAAGAATATCTGGAATGTTGTCCATAGTGACAAACACCCGTGAGCGGCAGTCCTATTATTAAGGATAGGAAACCAGTGGGTGCCGTGACCCACGCGCTGGTGAATGATCCTACTAGAGGATATGGGATTTATATTGAAAACATGTTGAATGCGGCAAAAAAATGGCAGAGGTGGATTCGCCTCTGTCATTTTTCTGCTATGGATGCTATCATGTGTTTGATGAAATAAACTTGTATTATTGACTGAGGCGGACAATGATAGATAATGAAAAAATATGGGATAAGCTCCTGCGTATAAAAACAACTGGGCGGGATGATTCAAATTCTGATCAATATCGTTACCCATATGAACCCACACCATATAGTGTTTTGGAACGCTTAGCCAATAGCGGCTTGATTTCTAAAAAGGATGTGTTTCTGGACTATGGCTGCGGGAAGGGGCGTGTGGATTTTTTTCTGTCCTATCAGACTAAAGCAAAAACTATAGGTATCGAATATGATGAGCGTATTTATCAGCGGGCGATAGAGAATCAGAGAACTGTATCTTCGAGGGTAAAAGCCGAATTTGTGTTAAACAGAGCAGAAGCGTATGAAGTGCCATCAGAAGTAAACAGATATTATTTTTTCAATCCTTTTTCTGTTGAAATACTGCATAAAGTTATTGCAAGAATTATTGAATCTTATTATGCGAAACCGAGGGAAGCGTATTTATTTTTCTATTATCCGTCAGAGGAGTATATTTCCTACCTTATGACAGTGGAAGAGCTGGAATTTTATGATGAGATCCATTGCGGTGATTTGTTTAGTGGAAACGACTCTCGGGAACGGATTGTGATTTTTTTATTATCATTAAGATAATGAATAAAGGCAGGTAATAACCTGCCTTTATTTATTACAGCGGCTGTATATTCAGCAGTTCCTGCTTTGTTTTGTCGTCTGCAAAGGATGCTTCTATGGCATAGTTGTTCATCCTAACTATGTCCTCATCGATAAAGCCCATTTTGCGGCACAGGGCGTATTCTTTTTCAAGGTCGGTATCCAATACAGTAAGGTTATCCGTATTAACTGTAACTTTTGCGCCTTTTTTATACAGCACGTACAAAGGATGAGTTTCGTCACAGGACAGGCCGTATTCATATGACAGGCTACTGTCGGGACACATTTCCAGAGTTACATTATGGCTTATTACAGCATCGGTAAGCTCAGGGACAAGGGCGGCCTGATAGCCATGACCGATTCTGGAGGTGCCGTACTTCAGTGCATCAGCAACGGAAAATTCACTGTGCGTGGCGGCAGGAATGCCAAGCTCTCGAGCCATATCAAATATGTCGGAATATTCCGGCATGCGTTCCTCATAGCCCGCCATATCCACGGCACATACGCCTTTGCCCAAGTATTGCCCGGCCAATCGTACGGTTTCAATGTTTTCCGCATGGTTCTCGGCCGGATCGCAGTGGTTCATTGTGCAGAGTATAAGGTTTGCCTTTAGAAAACGGCAGCTTTTCAGGCCATCATTTAATCCCTGTATAGCGGCGACAACAGCGTCTTCCTGAGTCATGCCATTATTCAGATGATACTGCGGAGCAAAGCGAAGCTCGGCGTATATGAGCCCCTGTGAATCCAGGCGTTCCACCAGCTCACGTGTAATGCGGCAAATACCTTCGGGATTTTGCATTACTCTAAGGGGAGGATTAAAAGTGAGAAAATCCGGATCGTATTCGCCCTCCGGGATAGTCATGGATGCGGTTATTTCCTCCAGAGTGAGATGGCATTCCGGTTCAATATTATATTTGCGGGAAAGCTCATATACTGTCTGAGGTAAAACGGAACCGTCTATATGAAGGTGCAGATCAATTTTATTCAGAACTTTCATTATCTATCCTCCGGGTAAGGGTATGCTTGAATTATACAACAGATATCTGATGCAGGCTATTAATTTGCTGAAACATGATACTATTTCGCCTTGTTTGGGTTATGCTATACATTTACTGAGCAGTTTGATATGATATAACAGATAAAGCGGCATCTCAAATTATTCATATAACAGACGAACTTCCCATTTAAGCGAGGACAGCAAAAAGTGAACTATATTACAGGTATCAGGCTGAGGGATATGCCTCAAGGATATCTTGCAAAGCTTCCCGCAGTTAAACATTTGTATCGGTCGAAAGAACTGGAATTCACAAATCCCGTTACTTTTTTTGTAGGAGAAAACGGCAGCGTAAAGTCCACGCTGCTGGAAGCTATCGCCGTTGCGGCAGGATTTAATGCGGAAGGAGGTTCAAGAGACTTTGTTTTTTCCACAAGGCGAACTCATTCTGACCTGTGCGATTTAATTACCCCCATAAGGACCATACCGCCAAAGGATGGATTTTTTCTGAGGGCCGAAAGTTTTTATAATACGGCAAGCTACCTTGATGAAAACAGCACAATGAAGCGCTATGGAGGGGTGTCATTTCACGAGCAGTCTCACGGAGAGTCTTTTCTGTCACTTGTGACCAATCGTTTTGAAGGGAATGGACTGTATATCATGGATGAGCCTGAGGCAGCATTGTCGCCTCAGCGGCTGCTAACGCTGCTTGTGGTGATGGATGAACTGGTAAAGAATAGGTCGCAGTTTATCATCGCAACACATTCACCCATAATTATGGCGTTTCCCGGGGCGGATATAATACAGTTCTCGGAAAACGGCATGGAGCGGGTAAGCTACAATGAAACTGAGAGTTATCGCATAACAAAGCAGTTTATGGACGACCCTGAACGAATGATAAAATACCTGTTTGAATAATTATTGCTTAAAGAAAGGAACGCAGATGAAGAACCTCTACCGTAAAGAACCCATATGGTTTGCGGTGCTATGGATAGTAATATATGTTGTAGGATTTAGCGCAGCTGACGGAATATCCGAAAGCATAGGCCTACCAAAGCTTATAACCGTGATATTAGGGCTTGTGCTGTCCGTTATATTGGCTGGCTTTATCCATAGGGAAGGGCTGGCTGACTATTATGGCCTGTGCAACATAAAGGTAAAAGCGGCAAATCTTGCGTATTTTATTCCACTTGCGTTGATATCCTCGGTAAATATCTGGCATGGCCTTCGAGCGAATCTTCTGCTGGCAACTGCAATTCTGAGCGTAATAAGCATGTGCATTGTCGCATTGCTGGAGGAAGTCATTTTCCGGGGGCTGCTGTTTAAGGCCATGTGCAGGGATAATCTTAAGGCCGCTGTAATTGTATCATCTCTTACGTTTGGATTTGGGCATATTGTAAACCTGCTGCTCGGGGCTCCGTTTTTTGATACAATGCTCCAGCTTTTTTACGCATCAGCAGTGGGCTTTTGCTACACGGCTATATTCCTTGCGGGCGGCAGTATAGTACCTTGTATCCTATCTCATGCCATAGTTAATTCACTGAGCGTTTTTACAGTAAACCCTTCAAATATATGGCTTGTTATCACAGCGGCGGTTCAGATTATTATTAGTACAGGATACGGTATATGGCTGCTTCGCAATAATGGTACTGTCTTTAAGAAAGCGGATTAATTATAATCATACATATAATACTACAACTTTTGCCGTTTCTGTATCAAACGTCAGTATTAGGAGGAATATGAAAAAAACATTTTACTCAGAACTGGCGTATTTTATAGGAATCGCAGTACTGGCGCTGGGAACGGCAATGATGGAACAGGCTGACTTCGGCATGTCCATGGTAGTAGCCCCAGCGTATCTTCTGCACCTGAAGGTATCCCAAACCCTCTCGTTTTTCTCTTTTGGAATGGCGGAATATGTGTTTCAGGGTATCTTATTAAGCGTTATGATGCTGATGCTGAAACGATTTAGAACCGCGTATCTATTTTCCTTTATAACGGCAGTTTTTTATGGATTCACTTTGGACATGATGCTGAACCTGATGGGATATGTTCCTTGCAGCGGCTTTGCCGCAAGGACTATATTTTATATACTTGGAATGATCGTATGCGCGATTGGTGTATCGCTGTTGTTTCATACGTATATACCCCTTGAGGCTTATGAGATGTTTGTAAAGGAAATGTCAGCTAAGCTTGACATGGATATAAATAGATTCAAGACAATATATGACTGTGCAAGCTGTGCTGTTGCTGTGTTGATGTCATTTGCGTTTTTTGGCTTTGGTAGATTTGAGGGCGTAAAGCTTGGAACAGTGATCTGTGCCATTATAAATGGGCGGCTGATTGGAATATGTTCTGTGTGGCTTGAACGCAACTTTGAATTTAAAGATGGATTAAAGTTAAGGAAGCTTTTTTAAATTAGAGTAGTAAAGTCGAGCTAACTGTTGGAAAAAGCATCCAAAGATGGTAAAATAATCACATAACCTATACGTATTTTTATGTAGATTGAAGGTTTATCAATGAAGAAGCATAAAGTCCTCATAGCAAAAGAACACCTTGTATATTGCCATGAATTGTCGGATTATCTTGGGCAAATGACAATATTTGATATTATGCCCTTTGCCCATGATGGGTATGAGACAATTCAGCGAATTGCAGTTGAAAAGCCGGATGTGCTGCTGCTGGATGCTGTTCTGCCTAAGTTGGATGGTGTGGGTGTCCTTAAAAAGCTCAATGCTATGGGACTTTCAGAGGGGATACGAATAATCGTGATGTCTCCCTTTAATGACGATAAACTGATTGAACAGCTGCAGGAACTGGGTGCGCTTTATGTAATGCACTTGCCTGCGGTTCCCGAGGTGGTATTCAGCCGCATAGTTGACTTTGCGATTGACGATGAAGTTTCACGCCGTGCCGGCGAGGACAATAAAGAAGAACAGCGCAGAGAGCTTCGTGATAAGGTTATCGCCAATTATTTTTACGTGATGGGAGCTCCGGCGAATCTTATGGGATATCAGTATGCCAGGGCGGCGGTAACTTATTGTGTAGATAACTATGGCAGACAGCACTTTATAACCAGGGACGTTTATCCGCACGTTGCTAAACTCTATAATGCCACGCCCAAACAGGTGGAACGCAATATACGCACATTTATAGAGGCTACGTGGAACAGAGGCGACATCGAAAAGATAAACAAACTCTTTGGCTATACTGTAAATCAGTACAAGGGGAGGCCTACCAATAAAGAGTTTATTGCGCAGATGACAGAGCGCAGTGTTATGCGTCTGCGTCAGAGATAACTATATACTGCAGTTAATGTAATTTATACCCTGCGTGTTTCATATTTTATTAAAAACTGGACATGTGGGGTTTAGTTTATGAGGAGCATAAAAGGCAAATGGTATGCCGCGGTTTTTGCGGCTGTTATGGGATTTGCTGCGGGCATGGCAACAGAAATTGAAACAGAGTATATAAATGCTTCACTGAAATCCATCGGCGATGCAGAAGGGATAACGCTGCTCGGCCTTGCATTGACCGGGATGATGTTAAACGGGGCGATGTTTTGCTGGAGCTCAATAGCTGAAGGAAGATCCGGTAAGATAATGGCAATGGCTGCGCTGTGGATAAAGGCCCTATTGATTGGCCTGTTGTGCAGAGCGTTGAGCAACGATTTCAGTGCAATAAAAGCATCACTGGGTCTGTTGGCGTTGCTTGGCGGCGGGTGTATATGCGGGTCTTATATAATGGAACGGGCGCAAAGCAAAGACAAAGCAAAGCGGCTTGCAATATGGCTTTGCGGAGTGACTGTTGAGGGAATAATGATACCATCGATTGCCCGCACATGGGCGCTGCTGTTTAGCTGAATTGACGTGGAAACCATAAGAATGTTAAAATCAAATAAACCAACTTTACGAAAGGTATTTTGCAGTAATGTCAGATAAGAGAGCAATAGTTGTAGTATTGGACAGCGCAGGAATAGGCGCGCTTCCCGATGCCGCAGAATTTGGTGATGTCGGGGCACATACCTTTGGAAACATATATAAAGAGCGAGGCAAGCTCAACATACCAAACATGAGAGCACTGGGTATAGCTGCAATAGAGGATGCACGGCTTGAGCCCTTTGCAGGGGAAATACAGGGCTGTTACGGCCGCTCCGCCGAGATGACCAAGGCAAAGGATACAACCTGCGGCCACTGGGAGATGACCGGCATAATTATGGAAGAACCCTTTAAAACATATCCCAATGGATTCCCGCCCCATATAATGAATGCCTTTGAAGCAGCAGTGGGAAGAGGTACCCTTGGAAATAAGGTTGCCTCAGGCACAGCAATAATTCAGGAGCTTGGCGATGAACACGTAGCCACCGGCAAGCCAATAGTTTATACCTCTGCCGACAGCGTATTTCAGATCGCTGCTCATGAGGAGATCATTCCTCTGGAAGAGCTTTATTCCATGTGCGAAAAGGCACGCAAGCTGCTGATGGGCAAGGACCTGGTGGGCAGGGTAATAGCACGCCCGTTTATCACCGGCGAAAAAGAATACGTTCGCACCGAAAACCGCAAGGACTATGCCATTCCACCCATTGAGGACACCATACTGGATGGCCTCGTTGCAAAGGGATATGAGACTGTGGCTGTGGGCAAGATAGAGGATATCTTCTTTAAGAGGGGAATTACCATGGTAAACCATACCAAGAATAACCCTGACGGAATAGAAGCCACCATAGAATACATTAAGGCAGGTACGGGTGACTTTATCTTTACCAATCTGGTTGATACAGATATGCTTTACGGACACCGCAATGACGTGGAGGGCTATGCACTGGCACTGGAAGCCTTTGACGCAAAGCTTCCCGAGATAATGGCGGCCATGCAGGATGGGGATATACTCATAATCACAGCTGACCATGGCTGTGATCCTGTGTACCCCGGAACCGACCATACCCGCGAATATATCCCTATTCTGGTATGGGGTAAGAATGTCAAGAAAGGCATTGACCTTGGAACAAGGGAAACCTTTGCGGATATAGGCAGCACGGTATTTGAATACATCACCGGCGAACCATGGCGCACGGGCAAATCCTTCCTCGAAGAAATTATTTAATTGAATAGCGCAATAACCGCCTCCTTTGCCTAATACACATATATAGATGGCAAAGGAGGTATTATTATGCTGAAAAAATGTATATGTACTATGCTGGTCGCTGTGCTTCTGTTTGGAGCAGGGGAGGCATATGCCGAGGAAATTCCTGTGGATGTGAGCGGAATTAAAGCTGCGGTAGTGATAGAACAGAACAGCGGCACTGCGGTAATGGAGTACAACGCTGCAGAGGAAATGGATACGGGCGGCTTATCAAGGCTTCCCGTATTGCTTGCGGTATGCAAAAAGATAGACAGCGGAGCCATAGCCCTGACAGACACAGTAACGGTGAGCGCCGCAGCTGCGAAAGTAAGTGGCCCCACGGCGTTTCTTGAAGCATATGAGCAGGCGGAGGTGTCTGTACTTTTGAAGGCGGCGGTTATGATATGCGCAGGAGACGCCATATATGCCCTTGCGGAAGGCGTGTATGGTTCAGCTGAAGCATGTGCCATTGCTGTAAATGAACTAATGGGGGAAATGGAAATAGACGGGAATTATACGGACATTACAGGAAACGGCATTAACTTTACCGCATATGAAATGGCAAAGATAGGCGCGGAGCTTATGCAAAGCCAAAGTTTTATGCTGTACAGCGGATTGTTTTATGATACAATACAACATTCGGACGGACGTACGACTGAGCTTGCCAGTTCAAATAAACTCCTGAAAAGCTGCGTAGGAACAAACGGCGTCGGGACGGGGTCATCATCCGCGGCGGGATACTGCGGCGTATTTTCGGTAAAGCGAGGGAACACAAGCTATATCTGTACAGTACTTGGGGCGCAAAATTCCTTACACAGAGCGCAAAAAGCCCAGAGCATGCTGGAATACGCATTTGCGGCATATGATGCAAAGACTCTGGCGACAGAGGGAGAGACAATAGTGGATTGTCTGCCCATACATAACGGCACAATGAGCAGTGTTCCTATAGTTTCAAATAAAACCGTGGTGGCTTTGATACCAAAAAACACAAAACTGGAGGAACAAAAAAATATACCCGAGATGCTGGAAGCACCGGTAAAAAAGGATACAGTAATTGGAAGCATTACCTATTTGCTTGAAGGTGAAACCGTGGGGGTGGTGGAGCTTGTGAGCGCGGAAGAAGTGGATAGGGCGAATGCGCTTGATTATATAAAGCTTTCACTTAAGGAATGGCTCCATTGCTGAGGATTATGA
>X73_One_humped_Camel__coassemble_289_pt1 | contig 17250 bp, 14 predicted proteins | sample X73_One_humped_Camel__metabat2_high_PE_013 | metagenome-assembled genome bin X73_One_humped_Camel
GAGATCTCACGCTGAGAATGGGGCTTGCCGTCATCCAGAGCATACATCACGCACAACTCCGCATCGGATAGCTTCTTCTTGGCTTCATTGAGGTAGTACACCTCGTCGATATTATATAAGGCTCGAATCAAACGCCTTGCTGTTTCTCTCATATCACATACCCCTTATATTAAAAGTCCGTAGTCGTACTTAAATAGTATAGTACGCCAACGGACTTTTGTCAAGATAGTTTCGTGAAAAGTCACAATGTGTTCATAATAAAAGCCCGCAGGATTTCTCCCACGGGCAATGATGTGTTCAGCTATCTAAAGGTTTGTATTCGGTTACTGTTTTCAAATAGGTTTCGGGATCGCCGTTGAGTATCAACTCGGCATATCCCACCGGGTCATTATAGATTAGATAGTCCAACTCTGACCGTTCGTACATATTACGGGCAACCTCGTTCTCAACGGCGATGGTGTCAATCGCAATCATGCTGCCATCGGTAAATTTCAGTTCAACACAGGCAGTATCCATGTTGAACTCACAAGAAATCAAATGCGTCATATCCGCCCTCCTTAAATCATACCGAAGTGCTTCAATGCCTCCTTGATCGCTTTTTCTTTATCCGGCGGGCATTGGGGCTGTTTAGCGTCCTCAGACTTCGGCTTATTATAATTCTCTCGCTCGATGATACCGCACTTCTGCTTTACCTGTGCGACATACAAACTGCTGACTTTCAAGCCGCTATGCTCCAGCACATAATCCTTGATTTCTTGGTAGGTGGCTTTCTTTTCCGCATCGGTCAAATCCAGCTCGTCCATATCCAAGTTGATCTCGATATGTTGCTTCGCATTAAGTTTGGACAATAAACATACAGTCTCCACATGATGCGTATGTGGGAACATATCCACAGGCTGTGCCTTGATAAGGGTATATCCTCTGTCCGCAAGTATGCGGCAGTCCCGTGCCATGGTGGCGGGATTGCAGGAAACGTATACGATACGCTGGACGCCGCTGTCTGCAAGGGCATCAAGGGCAGGCCTTTCACAGCCTTTGCGGGGCGGGTCGATCACAGCCGCATCAAGGCGCATGCCTTGGGACACCAGCATGGGCAGTGCGGATTCCGCCGTGTCGCAGATAAAGTCCACATTGGATATGCCGTTGTTTTTTGCGTTTATCTTTGCGTCCGCTATGGCGGCAGGTACGCACTCTATGCCTGTGACATGGGCTGCATGCTCCGCAAGCATCAGTGTAATTGTACCTATGCCGCAGTATACGTCCGCAACACTTTCTCCGCCCTTCAGACCAAGGAACTCCAGCGCTTTAGAGTACAGCACTTCGGTCTGTGCGGGGTTTACCTGTAAAAAGGACGCCATGGATGCGCTGAATGTATTCCCCGCAATGGTGGTATTCAGCCTGTCGCTGCCCCACAGGGTGATAAACTTATCACCAAGGATAACATTTGTGTCCTTGGAATTCACGTTATGAACCACGCCTGTGAGATTGGGTATCCTTTGTTTGAGCAGTTCAACCAAGGCATCACTATGGGGAAGCTTACCGGATGTTACTACAAGCGCAAGCACGCCATAACCGGATGTTCTCGCCATTGCGTGGCGCAGTATGCCCTTGTGCGTTGTTTCATCGTAGGTCGGGATGGAATACATGTTTGCCCAATCCGCAACAGCAGAAGTAACCGCCATGACCTCAGGGGACTGAATAGCACAATCTTCAATAGGAACAATCCTATGGCTTCGCTGAGCAAAAAAGCCGGGGACTACCCTATACTTTTCGTCATATCCCATGGGAAAGCTGCCCTTATTGCGGTAACGGGCAGGATCATCCATTCCTATACAGGACAAAACCTCGGGATTATCAAACTTGCCGAGGCGAATAAGAGCGTCCTGCACCTGCTTGGTTTTTGCATCCAGCTGGGCTGGATATGCGAGATGCCGCAGCGTACAGCCGCCGCAGCGTGGATAAGCCGGGCAGGCATTTTCCGTACGCTCGGCTGATTTTTCCAGTATTTCAGTAAGCTTCGCAACGGCATAGCCTGAGGTAACCTTAATAACATGAGCCCTAACCTTCTCGCCTGTCAGTGCGTAGGGCACGAATACCGTATACCCATCTATGCGGCCTATTCCCTGCCCCTCTGAGCTTAGGGCGGTTATGGTCAGCTCTATATCATCGTTTTTTTCTACCGGTGGTCTAAGATTCATTTCAGCTTTACGTTCTCCTCGCCAAGCAGTTCTTTCATTATGTCCATAATAGCATCAGAAGGGTTTATAAAAAGCTCTCTGGGCGCCTGCATGCTTTTTCTGGTTGCCGCGTCCACCATTATTACGGGAAGGTTGCCGGGGAACCGTGAAAGAACTGTCTTCACTCTGTCAAAAAGCCTTGTATCTCCCATATCCAGCCTTAGATACAGTTTGCTTGCAGCGGCAGCCTTTTCCAGCGGCATTATATCGTCCACAAGTATGGTGTTGTTCTGGTCTTCACGCATATTCAGCTTGCCGGAAACAGTGACCTTATTATCCACCATCAGCTTGCTTGCGCAGCGTGCAAATACCGATGGGAACGCCGCAAGCTCCACACTGCCTGTAAGGTCTTCAATCACAGCATATGCCATAAGGCCGTTGCCGCTCTTTACGGGCTTGGTGCGGACTGAGGTGATTATGCCGCCCAGGCGCACCTTTTGATTGTCCTTGTATCTGCCTGTGCCGTCTGCAGTGGAGAGCTCGGCACAGGGTGCAAGAGCTTTGAGTTCTTCGCTGTATTCACTTAAAGGATGACCGCTTATGTATATGCCCATTACCTCACGCTCCATATAGAGCAGAGTATTGCGGTCATATTCCTCTATGTCGGGAAGTGGTATGGCGGTATCCTCTGCTATTTCATCCGCCCCAGCCATATCAAACAGGGAAAGCTGACCCGTAGCACGCTGTTTTCTATCGTTTCCGGCAGATGTCATAGCTTGGTCGTATATGGACATGAGCTGAGAACGTTTTACACCCATGCTGTCAAAACAGCCTGCTTTTATGAGGCCCTCTACTATACGCTTGTTAAGAGTATCTCCTCTGCGCAGAAAATCGTTAAAATCACGGAAGGGGCCGTTTTGCTCACGTTCTCGTGCGATTTGTTCAGTTACGGTCTCGCTGACGTTCTTTATGGCCGCAAAGCCAAAACGTATGCTGCCACTTTCTACCGAGAACTTAGCGCGGCTCTTATTGATGTCTGGCGGATATACCTCAATTCCCCGCTGGCGGCAGTAGTTAACGTATTCGGATATCTTGCCCATATCCTTGCCGATAAAGCTGTTGAGCAGAGCCGTCATAAACTCCACGGGATAGTATTTTTTCAGATACGCAGTACGATAAGCAAGTACCGCGTATGCGGCCGCGTGGGACTTATTGAACGCATAAGACGCAAAGTCCATCATCTCATCAAATATTTTATTGGCTATCTCACGGCTTACACCGTTCCTCACCGCGCCGGGAACCTTTACCTCGCCATCCTCGACGATGCCGTCTATAAAGTACTCCCTTTCCTTAGCCATAACGTCATGCTTTTTCTTGGACATGGCGCGGCGCACAAGGTCACTTCGTCCCCAGGAATAGCCTGCAAGGTCGCGTACGATCTGCATTACCTGTTCCTGATAAACCATACAGCCATATGTCTTGCTGAGTATGGGACGCAGCTTTTCATGGGCGTATTTAACGTTGTTCCGGTCGTTCTTTCCGGCGATGTATCTGGGTATCTGCTCCATTGGGCCGGGACGGAAGAGGGATATTCCCGCAATGATATCTTCAAAACAATCAGGATTAAGCTGCATCATAAACTGACGCATTCCCATAGATTCCAGCTGAAATACGCCGTCAGTATCTCCTTCAGCTATCATCTTATATACCGCCGGGTCATCGTTGCTCATTCGCTCAAGATCGGGAACTTCACCGCCATCCTGGCGAATATAGCCCAGCGTATCCCTTATTACGGTAAGGTTTCTGAGGCCCAAAAAGTCCATCTTAAGCAGCCCCAGTTCTTCCACCGTATCCTTTGGGAATTGGGTTGTTATTGCGTCCTCGTTGCGCTGCAGCGGAACATGCTCAACCGTTGGCTGTGCGCATATTACCACACCCGCCGCATGGGTAGAAGCGTGGCGCGGCAAGCCCTCAAGCTTTAGGGAAAGGTCTATGAGTTTTTTAACGCTTTCATCGCTGTCATACAGTGCCTTGATCTCAGCGGAAAGCTCCAGAGCCTTTGTTAGGGTCATGCCAAGGGCGTTAGGAATAAGCTTTGCTATCCTATCAACATCCGCATAGGGCATATCCAGCGCGCGGCCAACATCACGAACCGCAAGGCGGGCAGCCATGGAGCCGAACGTTATTATCTGACATACATGGTCTGCGCCATACTTGCGCACCACATAATCGATAACCTCCTGGCGACGCTCTATGCAGAAGTCTATATCAAAGTCTGGCATTGAGATGCGCTCAGGGTTAAGAAAACGCTCGAATATCAGGTCGTATTTTATTGGGTCTGTATCCGTAATGCCCATGGAGTACGCTGCAAGACTGCCTGCGCCGCTTCCTCGGCCCGGGCCTACAAATATTCCGTTTTCATGGGCAAAGTTTACAAAATCCCAAACGATGAGGAAGTAATCCACAAACCCCATCTGGTTGATTACACTTATCTCGTATTCAAGGCGCTCCTTTACCTCGTCCGATGCGTCAGGCATCTTTCTTGCGAGGCCCTTGCGGCATATTTCTGTAAGATATTCAAGGTTAGTAAGCCCGTCAGGGGCGGTAAACCCGGGAAGGTGCTGTTCGTGGAAGGTTATTTCAACATTACACTTATCAGCTATCTCTGCTGTGTTTGCAATAGCCTCGGGATATTGCGGCAGCGCAAGGCGCATCTCGTCTTCGGATTTCAGATAAAACTCATCCGCAGACATTTTCATTCGGTTTTCATCTGTTACCACTCTGTTGGTCTGTATGCAGAGCAGTACATCCTGAGACTCGGCGTCTTCCTTTTTTACGTAGTGTATGTCGTTGGTGGCAACGGTCTTTATATTCAGTTCTAAAGCGATCTTAGCCAGCTGAGGCAGTATTTCTTTTTGCTCAGGCAGTCCGTGATCCTGCAGTTCAATATAAAAATCATCCCCGAATATACCCTTCAATCTGTTTGCAAGGGCGACGGCATCCTCATAACGCCTTTCCAGCAGCAGCTGAGGAATATCGCCCGCAAGGCAGGCAGAAAGGCAAACAAGCCCCTCGTGATATTCCTCCAGAAGCTTATAGTCTATTCTGGGCCTGTAGTAGAATCCGTCCAGAAAGCCAATGCTGGAAAGCTTCATAAGGTTTTTATAGCCTGTAATGTTTTTGGATATCAGTATCAGGTGTGCATTTTCACGCATTCCGCTCTTTTCAAGATGATTGGGTGCAACGTATGCTTCCATGCCCAGCAGCGGCTTGATTCCGGCCTTTTTGCATTCCTTATAAAAATCTATAACACCATACATAGCCCCGTGGTCGGTTATGGCAAGAGCTTCCATTCCCAGTTCCTTTGCACGGGAAACAAGGTCTGTTATTCTGGCCGCGCCGTCCAGCAGGCTGTATTGTGTATGTACATGCAGATGGGTAAAGCCGCTCATTTATAGATTTCCCCCGTCCTAATCCTTTATCTCCTGAGCTATTACTGAGAGCTTTGCAAGCCTGTGATTAAAACCGGACTTGCTTATTCCGGCTATTTCCGCTATCTCAGCCAGCGTGGCCTCAGGGTTGTTTATGCGTATCTCCGCCGCCTCGCGAAGCTTATGTGGCAGGCTTTCCAGCCCACGGTTAATTCTTATCGTCTCTATGTCCAATAGCTGCTGAGCTGCGGCGGCCGCAGCCTTGTTCATATTTGCGTCTTCAAAGTTTTGCTGACGGTTGATATAGTTGTTTACGCTGCGAAGCACTCGTGCATCTTCAAAGGCAATAGTACTGTTCATGGCCCCGATAAGGGTAATGAAATCCGACACCATTTCGCCGTCCTTTATATATACGATGAAGCTGGTTTTTCTCGGAAAATACTTTGCTGTTATGCCAAGGCTCGCCATAATATCGCACAGTTCAACCGCAAAGCGCTCGTATTTGCATACCAGCTCCAAATGATAGCCCTTATTTGGATCATTTACAGACCCTGCGCCAAGGAATACTCCCCTGAGAAAACACCGTGCTTTTTCCTGGTTATCTGTGAGCTTTTCAGGGATGTGCCCGAGTTCAAGATCCTCGTCCCCTTCTACAGCATAGCCCGCATCGCGAAGAAGTTCCATAACGCCTCCGCCGGATAAGCTTACAACGGTATTTACGGCATTGAGCCTCTCTTTTTCTCTTATGTAAACCACCGCCTCTGCGGCATAAAGCTCCTTGCCAAGCTTTGCGGTAAGGGCAGCAACGTTGCTGTTCTCCGTTACGTATTTTAAGCCTACGCCGCCTCTGCCCAAAGTCATAGAACCAGCCGCATGAGTAACACCGCACAGCAGCGAGCGTTTTTCTTCTTTATTTGTCAGCTTGCAGCTGCTAACCAGTTCGTCCTTGGTTATGGATGAAAAGGACAAATACTTCAGCTCCTTTCGCCGATCCTCTCCCTGATATCCCCGCCCTCGGTATCAAGATCCCTGTGGGTAATCGTAGTATGATATCTATCTTTCATGCGTCTGTTCAGTTCTTCAGCCGCGCATACAGAGCGGTGTCTGCCGCCGGTACAGCCAAAGGCTACCACCAGCCTGCGTTTGTCCTGCTCAATAAACTTTGGGATCAGCTTTAAAAGCGTGTTCTCTATAGTATCCATAAGCGAAACGACGGTTTCATCTGCCATCACATAATCGTAAACAGGCTTGTCCTTGCCGCAAAGATACCTAAGTTCCTTATCGTAAAACGGATTTGGTGAAAAACGCATATCCATAACCACATCCGCTTCAAAAGGCACGCCACGCTTATAGCCAAAACTCATTATATTAAGGCTGAAGTTTGCTCCGCACAGCCCGAGCTCCTTTTCTATTGCCGCACCCAGTTCAAGAGGCCGCATGTTTGTTGTGTCAATTATCACACTGGCTCTGTCTCTGAGGCTGGCAAGCCGTTCACGCTCAAGCCGAATGCCCGTACGCACATCATCTGACAAAGGATGCCGCCTTCGCGTTTCATTATATCTGCGTTCCAGAACTTGATCCCTGCAGTCCAGAAAAACAATACGGTAATCCATCCCGGCTTCTTCCAGCTCTATAAGCGTCTTGTTGGGATTGCTGTTGAGCAGGGTTTCGCGGCTGTCTATAACTACCGCCGCTTTCTCTACCGGAGGAACTGCCCTGCTGCACAGCTCAACAAAGCCACGGCACATTTCGCTGGGCAGGTTGTCCACGCAAAAATATCCCGAATCCTCAAATTTCTTGAGCGCCTGGGTTTTTCCGGCCCCAGACATACCTGACAGTATTACAAGCTGCATACTTCTCTTCCGATTATCTTTACTTCAGGCTCCAGCAAAACGCCAAAGAGATCATATACCTCGTTCTGAACTATCTTCATAAGTTCACATACATCTTCACATGTGGCTCCGCCAGTATTTATGACAAAACCGGCATGCAGCGTGCTTACCTCTGCACCGCCAACTTTTAAGCCTTTAAGGCCTGCCTGTTCTATAAGAGCCCCAGCATAATGCCCCGCAGGTCGCTTAAAGGTGCTTCCGGCACTCGGATAATTCAACGGCTGCTTCATTCGTCTGCTATCGCAATACTCCCGTGCACGTTCCTTTGCGCTGCCATCGTCGGGTGAAAGGCTAAATTCAGCAGAAAGAACTATTGTGTTCGGAGCGGCAAATCTGCTGTATCTGTAAGCCATATCCTCGTCATTTGGGATGATATGCTTTATCTCTCCGTCAACTACGCATTCAACCTTAGTAAGAACTTGCTTTATTTCTCCGCCGTATGCTCCTGCGTTCATTGCCACGGCGCCCCCTACAGTACCCGGGATGCCTGTGCCCCATTCCAGTCCCATAAACCCCTTATCAAGCGAATCGTTGGCAGCAAAGCACAAAAGTGTTCCTGAAAGTACTTTTTGCACGTATCCGTCATACTCTATCCCTGAAAAATCCTGGCCTATACGAATAACAATACCTTCTATGCCTTTGTCGCTAACCAGCATATTGCTTCCATTCCCCAATATCACATAAGGGATGTTCAATTCCTTTGCTGTTTCAAGACCCAATACTAATTCATCGCGATTTTTAGGCATAAACAGCAAATCCGCAGGCCCGCCTATTCTAAACGAAGTATAGTCCTTCATTGGTGCGTTTTGTATAAGTTTGCACCCTTTAAGCTCTTGGGCGCAGAGTTCCAATTTGTTTCTCATGGTTCCTCCCATGTATATACTTATGGTTATTTTACTTTATTGCGGCTCCTCTTACAAGTTCTATAAGGCGCAAATCCAAATCCTTTTTAGCCGATTCGCTGCCAAGCATGGCTTCAATTGCGCTGATTTGCAGCTGCTCTCTATATGTTTTGTATAAAAAAGTATTTGGTGCGGCTATATCTTCAAGTTCATCAAAGAGCTGATCTATAGCCTCGTCATCAGACTTTTCCCGCGTAATTTCCGCGATTGCCGGCATTATTCCTATGTCCATCAATTTTTGCTGGTTTTCACTGCTTAAGCATAGATCGATTAGTTCATATATGTATGGAAGTTTAGCTCTTTCAATATTTGCGATAACTCCTATCAGCTGTACCAAGTCAGAATAGTTGCTGCAGGAAATCGTTTCAAATGGAAATCCCTTGCCGTTCTGCACTTTTTGAAACAGGTCGCCTGCCGCTCTGGCATCCACAAAGGAAGAAACGGCCTTTTCTTGAATAAAATCTTCCGCAGGCCGCACTTCACCGATAACTCCCCATAAGCATGCCTGGACAACATCGCCGGCGGAGTTGGCATCGCCGTTTTTTAAAATTATGGATATGCTTTCGGCATCTGCTCCTCTTTCCTGCATGAGCCGCTGATTATGTACTATTAGATAACCTGAAGCTGCATATGGAATACCGTACAGTCTTCCGTCATATTGCCCGACACCCGCTAGGTTTCCTCTTAATGCAGGAAAATCACTATTCAGCTCACCTAACTGCTCTGCATATACACTGCCCAAAGGATATGAAAATACATCCGGCTGTTCTCCTCTTGCAATGCGTGCTTGGTATTCTTCCATTGTGATACTGTCAACTTCAAGATATACGCCGCTGTGTCTCTTTTCTAGTTGTTTGGCTGTATTGCTTACCCAGCTGCCCAGACTTCCTCGATAGGGCTTAAATCCAACTATATGCCATACAGTGATTATTCCTTGATATTCCTCATTATTATCTTTATTTTGCTGCAATGTGAGCAGCGATCGAGACGACATGATATATTTTGGAGAAAGCATCATGAATGCCGCCATAATGATCGTCATTATCAGGGATACAACAATTTGTTTTCTGTTCATAGGCTAAGAATCCTCCAAACTATTCTTATGCTGTATAAACACAAAAAAGGAGCCCTGATTTCATCAGAGCTCCCAGCAAATATTCTGTCCGGAGATCGCTTTGTGCAGATGCCCCCAGCACAAGCGAATAACAATAAAAGTTCGGTTTATTTTTTGGAGGAAAAACAATGAAGAATGCTGTTTTATCCCGGACAGTTCGATATATTCGCTTTATAATATTATAGTAGCACCAGATATTGTATTATGCAACATTATTTTTGATTATTTTAACAAATAATCAACTGTTTACAGTTTAGTCGCAATTACCGTCAAACACAGGGGTATATTCTGCCGTTGCCGAACTCATTTCCTGCGTGAGCAGGTTGCTCAGTCCCAATGAAAACCCATAATCCACTGCCCTTTTATACTCTCTTTTAAGCAGCGGTCGGTCCAGCGGCGGATACCTGTCCGCATGGTAAAAGGGAACGTACTGGCTCATTAAAGAAATGTTTATTTCCTTTGGAAAATGCGCCGCTATATAGTCCAGTACACGCCTTGTTTCATCCACAGAGCCCGGCAAAACAAGGTGTCTAATCATAATCCCCTTCCGTGCCATTCCATGACTATCCAGCTCAAGCAATCCGCACTGACGATACATCTCGTCAATTGCCTGGGATGCGTATTCAAAATAGTCCGCTGCGCCTGAGTATTTTTTTGAAATACCGCTTTCAACATATTTAAGATCGGGCAAATAAACATCTACCAATCCTTCAAGCCGCCTGATGGTATCAACGGTTTCGTAAGCGTTGGTGTTGTACACTATAGGTAAAGTAAGCCCAAGCTTTCGGGCGCTGACTATAGCTTCCGCTATAACGGGCACATATGGTGCGGGAGATACCAGGTTGATATTATGGGCGCCTTTGCCTTCAAGGCGAAGCATAAGCTCCGCAAGCGAGGCCGCGTCATATTGTTCTCCAACTGTGCCATTGCTTATATCGTGGTTCTGACAAAAAACACATTTAAGATTGCAGCCGCAGAAAAAAATAGCCCCGGAGCCACGCTCTCCGCTTATAAAGGGTTCTTCCCACATGTGAAGGGCGGCTTTAGCAATATACGGCAAAATGGGCGCATTGCAGGCGCCCATACGATTAATTCTATCTGCCCCGCATTTGCGGGGACACAGTGTACATCCGTTAGAAATCATTTTTTTCCGCTCTATCTCTTCTTTTTGCCGTCGCCCTTTTTGATGCCAATGCCTTTTTTGTTTTTCTCCTCCACAGGATAATGTACTATCTCATAATCCGCATCGTATATATCCTTTTCTCCGACGGACTCTGTATGCAGCATATCGTCCCTGTTCCTTGTCTTTGCACCGGCATTAGCGGGTCCAAGCTCAATAGCATTGGATACATAGCGCTTCACTGTAAAAGTAAAGCAGGTGCCCTCGCCCACTTTGCTGTCAACTGTAATGGATTCGTCCAGCTTTTCCATGATATAGCTTGCTATAGACAGGCCAAGACCTGTGCCGCCTTCGCCTCTGGATTTATCCACCTTATAAAAGCGCTCGAAAATAAACGGGATGTCTTTTTCTGGAATGCCGCAGCCATTATCCTCTACGCTGATAAGCAGCCGGTCGCCTGAACGCAGACGCAAAGTGATTTTGCCGCCTTCGGGAGTATAATGCATGGCATTATCCAGCAAAATAATCAATACCTGCTCGATTCTGTCAGAATCCGTAAGGGCGTCTACTGCGGAAACACAGTCCACCTCCAAAGAGATTCCCTTTTGCTGAGCCGCGGCAGCATAGCTTATTGCTACATCGTTGATAAGTTCTTCAAGGTTTACGCGGGAAAGCTCCATGTATTCCGTTCCTGCCTGAAGCCGGCTGAGGGTAAGCATATCCGTAATGAGCCTGGACAGCCGCATTACCTCATGAAGCATTATCTTATAATACCTTTGACGGCTCTCCTCGTCCTTTACCATTCCATCCGCCAGAGGCTCCAGCAGGCCACGAACCGCAGTAAGTGGGGTACGCAGCTCATGAGATACATTTGCAACGTACTCCCTGCGCATCTTTTCTGTGCGTTCCATTTCTGTAATGTCTTTAAATAGACCTACAACTCCGGTGCGCACACCCTCATCTGTATTTACAGGCGATACGCTTATCAGCAGTACACGCTCGCTGGTAGTTGGATAGTTTATAGACTGTGATTCGCCTGTAATAAATACCTCATCAAAGGCTTTCCAAACCATGGGGTCAGCGATAAGATCCTGACGCTTTTCCACATTTACTACGCCAAACATGCCCATTATAGCATTATTGTAATGGGTAAGCTCACCGCTTCCATCCATTGCAACAACGCCATCCGTAAGGCTCTGCAGCAGCTCATCCAGCTGTCCCTTCTCAAAGCGCAGCTGATAAATCGTACCGGAAAGTGTTTCACAAAGGTTGTTCAACGCCCTTGCGAGAAGGCCAACTTCGCCCTCTGCTCCTTCATTAGCTCGTATGTCAAAGTTGCCTGCGGACATCTTTATGGCTACCTCGGACATATCGTGAAGAGGTTCGGTAATGTGATGGAAATATCCGCTGAGTATACCCATCATCAGCAATGTACCCACGCAAAGAAAAGTATAGATCATCCTGCGAATGGATCCCATTGCTTCGCTTACCGCCCGCGTAGGCTGCAGAATAACAACCCCGCCTATGGTGGCACCATTGTCATTTGAAATGGGAACTGCCACGGCTATTGCCTCGCCCATTCCGGCAACATCAACTTTCTGCTCGCTTACTGTTTCGCCGGAAAGTACCCTTGTGTAAATGCTTTTGAGCGCCTCACAGTCCAGTTTCCACTCTTCATTGTCCGGAGAATGTATAGCGAAAACCGTTTCATGATAAGCGTTAAAAACTATGGTGGTTTCTTCTTTGTCCTTAACATAGCTTTCAGTAAGGCGCATCAAAGTATCGCCAGAGATGTTTCCTCTGCTGTATTCGGTAACTATGCTCGCCACAGCTTGCCCTTTAGGCAGCATTTCTTCCAGCTTAATACTTTTGTATATCTTTTCGCCCATCAAACCGCTGCCCAAAGCCATAGCAAAGGTGATGATCATCATAACGACGATCATCACAATAAGCAGGCGGCGGTAAAATACGCTTTTCATTTTATCTATTCAACCTCAAACTTATAGCCAACGCCATAAATAGTCTTTATGCTCCAGTTAAGCCCGGTATTATCAAGCTTCGCTCTTATGCGTTTGATGTGAGTATCTACTGTGCGGGTCTCTCCTGCAAAATCATATCCCCACACCCTATTCAGCAGCTGTTCCCGAGTAAATACTTGTCCTGGGTTAGATGCGAGCATATAAAGTATTTCGATCTCTTTAGGCGTGCAAATGATGTTCTCTCCTCTGAGAGTAACAGAATAGCTCTTTATATCGATAGACAGTTCCTGATGGTTAATGCAACCGTCATCCGCGGCCTGCTGCTGTTCATTGGTGCGACGAAGAACAGCCTTAATGCGGGCCACTACCTCGCGGGGGCTGAAAGGCTTTACGATATAATCATCCGCGCCCAGCTCAAGCCCGAGTATACGGTCTATTTCCTCGCCTTTTGCTGTCAGCATAATAACAGGTACGCGGGATGTCTTGCGAATTTCTCGACAAACATCCAGGCCGGACATCTCCGGCATCATAATATCCAGCACGCAAAGGGCAATCCCGCTTTCATTTGCCAATGCATCAACGGCGGCTTTGCCATCGTACACATCTACGGTTTCATATCCCTCGGACTTAAGGTATATTCCAAGAGATTCATGCACCACACGGTCATCATCCGCAACCAGTATCTTCACAGCGCTCATGTATTAAAAACCTCCGTAAAATCAGTCAATATCATACAAATTAATTATAGCATAATACAGCCCGCTTTCACATGAAAAGCGGGCAATTTCACACATTTTTCTTAATCCTTTTGCAATGACAGGGTAAATTTAAAGGTAACTCTTCCATCATCGCTCTTTACCCATATTTTTTCATCCAAAAGCGAAAGCACTTCCCGAACGATCGATAATCCCAACCCCGTACCCTCTGTTGAGTGGGCTTTGTCCGCCTTATAAAATCTCTCAAAAAGATGTTCAATGTCTTCATCAGCGATACTTCCCGGATTGCTCACGCTTATCTTCAGCTTATCATTTGCTTTATTCGCAGTTAACTCAATGGCACCTTCCTCTTTGCAGTGTTTTATAGCATTGTCTATCAATGCCACCAAGACCTGCTCAGCTCTGTCAGGGTTGGTATATACACATCCGGTGTAATCACAGCTCGCTATTATTGCCAACCCCTTGTCCTTCGCAGACTCTGCGAACCTGTCGGCAACATCATAAATTATATCCTCTATATTTGTATACTGCTTGCTGAAAGCAGCAGTGGCAGACTGCAAACGACTGAGCTCCAGCAGATCATCAATAAGCCTTGAAAGCCGCATGGACTCGCGGAGTATATAGCCGTAGTATCTGACCTTATCTTCTTCCTTCTTCACCATGCCGTCATTAAGGGCATCCGCAAGGCCCCTTATAGATGAAAGAGGTGTCCGCAGTTCGTGTGATACATTTGCGACATAGTCTATGCGGGTCTGCTCAAGCCTTGCAGCTTCGGTTATATCCCTGATAAGGGTCACCGCGCCGCGGTTTGCTCCTTCGCATTCCAAGGGCGTAGTTACTATCCTCAGTATCCGTTCCCTGACCTTTATTTCTCTGAATACTTCATCTCCGTTCCTCACGGCTTCCATATCCTGTCTAAGCTGCGAATAGGGTTCGAGCGCAGATATGTCGTCGTCCTCTGTGCCGCCCAAAAGCTGCATGGCAGCGGAGTTTATCTTGATTATTTCGCCCATTGGATCAGTAGCGATTATCCCCTCTCCAAGTCCGTTTATTACAGAATGAAGCCTGTTTTTTTCAAGGGTAAGATCGCTTATGGTCGCATACAGTGCCGCGGATAGATGATTCAACAATCTGCCAAGTTGTGCTATCTCTGCAGTTCCTTCCTCGCTTGCTGTCACAGAAAAGTCCCCGCCTGCCATGGCATTTGCGGTAACATTCATCTGCCGAACAGGATCAACAATACTCTTTGATCCAATGTATGCTGGTATTATGGATATTGCGGAAGATACTATCATGCTTATCAGCAGCGCAATCAGCAAAGTATGAAGGGCTGCTTTAAGTTCGTTTAACGGTTTTACAAGAAAAACAGCGCCTATTACTATACCTTGTCTGTTTACAATCGGCTCGCCTATAATAACGCCCACATGGTTTTTTGTATTGGGAGAATAAACGGATTCTCCGGACAGCACCGTATCAAGGTATTCTTTGATAGCCGCTGTGCTCTTGCTGTAATCCTCTGTGGCCGGATATGCAAACAGCTTTCCTTCGATATTGTATGCGTACATGGCCGCGTCCCAAACCCTAAATCCTCCGCCTATTGCCCGCTCATATCCGTTGCGTCCCATAAAGCCCTGCATATAGTCCGCAGTGACATCTGCAAGGTGTTTTGCTCTGGGCACAAGCTCGCCTGCCTTTATTGCGCTGAATGCTTTTCCGCCGGAATAATTGAATACCACTGCGGTTATCAATGCGCTCAGCAGTACTGCCAATAGCATTATGCTGAGGGTTTTTCTTAAAATAGTGTTTCTAAACATATATACGAATCAGCAGATTTCAAATTTATACCCCACTCCATATACCGTCTTTATAGCCCAGGAACAATCTTCGTCCGGCAGCTTTTGGCGTATGCGTTTTATCTGCGTATCCACCGCCCTGGTATCGCCGAAGAAATCATATCCCCAGACCTTTGAAAGAATCTGCTCTCTGTCAAACACTCTGCCCGGACTGGACGCAAGAAGATGCAGTATCTCCACCTCCTTAGGCGTGAAAGAAATAGAGCAGCCGTTTATTTTCACTTCATAGTTTGCTATATTGATTTCAAGGCCCGGCATGCGGATCATACGCTGAGGCTCATCTGCAGAAGAACTGTAACGGCGAAGCACAGCCTTTATGCGTGCAACTACTTCCCGGGCGCTAAATGGTTTTACTATATAGTCATCTGCTCCCAGCTCAAGCCCTACTATTCGGTCTATCTCTTCGCCTTTTGCAGTTAATATTATTATTGGCACTCTGCTTTTCGCCCTTATTTCCCTGCATACCTCAGTGCCGTTCTTTTTAGGCATCATAAGATCCAATATCACAAGATCAGGTTTATGCTCTTCAAACATTTCAAGTGCCTGTTCACCGTCAAAAGCCGAACAGTGGGTATATCCTTCGCTTGCAAGGTATACGCCGAGCGTTTCGTGAATTATGGGCTGATCATCACATATGAGAATGTGTTGTGTTCCTGCCATTTGCGTTCGCCTCCGATGATGATTATTCACAGTTAGCAGCGTTCAAACCCTGCTAATGCAGTTATTATAGGCTTTTAATCCCTTTGCATGCAATAAGGCAATCAAATATGCCGTAATTGTACTAAATTTCTCCATAATGTAAACGCCGCCCATATTGCAGAGCGGCGTTTATTTGTTATTCGTTTATTACAAAATTAAATGACCTGGGTTCTGATGACAGGTCGCAGAATACCCTTAAAAGCCTTTCGCCGTATACTCCAAGTTCCCTTTTTATTGCATCTGCATCGCTGAGTATAACGGTTACATGAGGCCCCAATTCGCTGAGACAGTCTGCCAGAGCGTCAAGATTGCGGCCATAATAGGCCGGAAAGCGCATAACTTTTTTCAAATAATCGTGCAGATCGTCAAATGCTGTCATTTTCCTTCCATCCAGTATGATTATTTCCATAGTTTACTCCTCTCCGTACAGAAGCTCAAATGTTTCATAATGGTCATCAGTATAATAAATACAGCCATCATTGGAAAAAACTATGCGCCGTGAGCCTCTGGATGACCTGCCCAAAGTATCTATATCGCATTCGGTATACTTTTTGCCTTCCGGAAGTATACCTTCATAGTTTCCGAATCGGTCGCCGCCAATGGTGCACCCGGGCGCATAATCCTCCACGGATCCGCCTTCCCATCCCAGCTCCCGTGCCTCGTTCTTTGTGATAAAGTTATTGGGCAGATGGCCGTATGTATGTATATAGAGCGCAACGTCATCCTTGGATGTATATGACCCGTTTTCGTCTATTACGGGAAGCTGCTCCTGCTGCTGAGGCTGGTTTTCTTCCAGCGGCTGCTCCGGTTCTTGTTCCGTCAGCAGCATATTATCTATGTTTTCGCCTGCTTCAGGTACAGTTTCAGTGATGGCTTCCTCCTGTATTTCTGCCTGAGGAACTCTTTCACCTATAAGTGAGCTGACTATATCGCCAAACGTAAATGCGCCTGTTGCAAGGCCGATGACCAGCACCGCCGCCACAATAGCCAGCAATATTTTACTGCGTTTGCTCATTAATATATCTCCTTTGGTTTTTACCTTCTTATACAGTATACCACAGACATTTATCTTAAAAAAGCGTCAACAATACCATGGATTAACAGTTTATTCTCACTTTTAAGAGTGTTATCCCATGCTCTGTCATGGTATAATGTAGGCATGACTTATAAATTTATTAAAAAAATCATAGCTATTATTACCTGTCTGCTGCTAATTGCCGCACTGGCAGGCTGCGATAGCATTGCCGCAAATGGTTCCACCTCGGATATTTATATTAACGAGGTAGTATCATCCAATTCTTTTTCGCTTGTGGACGAAGTTTTGGGCAGCCCTGACTGGATCGAGCTTTACAATCCTTCTTCCTCAG
>X73_One_humped_Camel__coassemble_291_pt1 | contig 16602 bp, 19 predicted proteins | sample X73_One_humped_Camel__metabat2_high_PE_013 | metagenome-assembled genome bin X73_One_humped_Camel
ATTTCTCTTCAATCTAATATTTACTTTTGTCTAATCTTTGGGGTTCACTTCAAAAAGGGAGCTTTTGTGATTAGCGCAGGATGTGGGTTACACCCATATATCGAAAAACAATATTTATGATCGGCACCCGGTAGGGTCGTCCCCCTGCCACTGGGGCAGTGGCGGGGCTAGCCCGGGGAACTAAAAAACCATTCACTGGATGGTTTTTTACCTGCCTGCGGGCAGGCCGTTCCCTTCGACTCCCCTACCTCTTTATAACAAAAATAAAAGAACCACTCTGAAGAGTGATTCTTTTATTTGGCACCCGGTAGGGGAGTCGAACCCCTGTTCCCGCCGTGAGAGGGCGGTGTCCTAGGCCACTAGACGAACCGAGCACATAAGCTACGCATTCCATTATACAGTTTTTTTTGAATCTGTCAACAACTTTTTTGACGGTTTTTGCGCCATAGCCGTCGGGCGCGTTTCATGGCTTTTTTTATCGGAAGTATGTGGTATAATTAATATATCAAATCATATTGCTCAGGAGACATTTTGGTATGAACTATGCGCCAATGCTGGTATACGTTCTGGTGGCGTGCATCACTCCCGGCCCAAACAATATAATGGCTATGTACCTTTCCGCCCACTATGGCTTTAAGGGCGCAAGGAAATTCATGATAGGCAGCGGCACAGGCTTTACCGTGAAGATGCTGCTGTGCGGCGGGCTTAACCTTGTGCTGGCGGAGGCCATACCTGCGGCTGTGCCATATGTAAAGTGGATAGGCGCTGCCTATATGCTTTACCTTGCCCTGCATATGCTCTTGGACGGCTTCAAGCCCCAGAGAGAGGAGCAGGATGACGGCATACAGGGAGGAGAATCCACCTACAAGAGCGGCATACTGCTGCAGTGCCTCAACATAAAGAGCTGGGTATTCGCCCTCAGCCTGTTCTCCATATATGTGGTGCCCTATGATACTTCCTTCAGGGCTATCATAATAGGCACCCTCATCGCCATGGCCGCAATGATAGTAAGCACCCTGCTGTGGGCGGCATTCGGCAGCGCCATACGCAAGGTGTACAAGCAGCATATCAGGTTCTTCAGCGTGATAATGGCGGCATCGTTGGTATGGTGCGCCATCACTGCGGTATTATAACAGTATAGCCCCTACATCGTTTTTACAGGAGGATGGAATACATGAAAAAACTGCTGGTTGTTATCGACTATCAGAATGACTTTGTAAACGGCTCACTGGGATTTGAGGGCGCGGAAAAGCTGGATGCACCCATAGTTGAGCGCATACGCCAGTACCGTGCGGAGGGTCATGATGTGGCCTTTACAAGGGATACCCACTATAAGGATTATCTCGATACACAGGAAGGCAAAAAGCTGCCCGTGGTGCACTGCATAAAGGGCACAAAGGGCTGGGAGATATATGGCGAGACCGCAAAGGAAGTGCGGGAAGGGGACGAGATAATCGACAAGCCTACCTTCGGCAGCATGGCCCTTGGTGAGTATGCCATAGAGGGAGCATACGACGAGATAGAGCTGGTGGGCCTTGTATCCAACATCTGCGTGATGACCAACGCGGCTATATTGAAGACTGCCCTGCCCGAGGCCACCGTGACTGTAAACGCGGCCCTTACCGCATCCCACGATGCCGAGATGAACCGCAAGGCGCTGGATGTGCTTGAGGGCATACAGGTAAACGTGATAAACAGATAAGGAGGACGCCATGACCAATACCGTACTGGACGCACTGAAAAACAGGCGCAGCATACGCCAATACAAGGCAGAGCAGATAAAAGACGAGGAGCTGAACGCTGTCCTTGAGGCGGGCACATATGCCCCCACAGGTATGAACCGTCAGTCTCCCCTGATGGTGGTGGTGCAGGATGCGGAAACCATTGCAAAGCTTTCCCGCATGAACGCCGCCGTAATGGGCCAGACAGAGGGTGATCCCTTCTATGGCGCACCCACTGTGATTATAGTGCTGGCGGACAGCGAAAACTACAACGGCTTTGCGGACGGATGTCTTGTGATGGGCAACCTTATGAACGCCGCATATGCCGTGGGCCTTGGTTCCTGCTGGATAAACCGCGCCCGCGAAATGTTTGAAACAGAGGAAGGCAGGGCCATGCTGAGAAGCTGGGGCATAGATGACAAGTACACAGGCGTTGGCAACTGCATACTGGGCTATCCTGACTGCCCCCATCCAGAGGCAAGGCCCCGCAAGGAAAACTACGTGGTCAGGGTGTAAAAAGCCTTACCGCAAACTTAGACATAATGCATAGCGTCATTCCTATGGTCGTAGGGGTGAGTATGGAGACCAGAGTCCACTTGAGGCTTCCGGTCTCTTTTTTTATGGTCATGCAGGTGGTGGCGCAGGGCCAGTGCATAAGGGAAAACAGCAGCATGGAGACGGCGGTGGTCCAGCTCCATCCGTTCTGTATCAGCAGTGTCCTGAGCTGATCAAGGCCGGTATAATCCGTGAGTGTCCCCTGGGCCATGTATGCCATAAGCATCACGGGTATCACTATCTCGTTTGCAGGAAACCCAAGTATAAAGGCCATAAGGATTACACCGTCCAGCCCCAGGAGCTTAGCGAAGGGATCCAGAAAGTTCGCACAATGGCTGAGAATGGATACACCACCCGCCTGCAGGTTTGCCATCAGCCATATGATAAGGCCTGCGGGAGCTGCGGCACATACCGCCCGCCCCAGCACAAATATAGTCCTGTCCAGTACAGAGCGCACTATCACCTTGCCCACCTGAGGAGGGCGGTATGGGGGCAGCTCCAGGGCAAAGGAGGAAGGAAGGCCTTTGAGCAGCGTTGCGGACAGCATGCGGGATACGGCAAAGGTCATAAGTATGCCCAGCAGTATCACTCCTGTCAGCAGCAGGGCGGAAGACAAGGAGGCCCTGAGCCCACCTGCTTGGGATACAAAAAACATGGATATTATGGCGATGAGAGTAGGGAAGCGGCCGTTGCAGGGCACAAAGCTGTTGGTGATGACGGCGATGAGCCGCTCACGGGGAGAGTCAATTATGCGGCAGCCTGTGACGCCCACCGCATTGCAGCCGAAGCCCATGCACATGGTGAGCGCCTGCTTGCCGCAGGCACGGCAGGCCTTAAAGCACCTGTCTAGGTTGAACGCCACACGGGGCAGGTAGCCCAAGTCTTCAAGCAGGGTAAACAGGGGAAAGAATATTGCCATGGGAGGCAGCATCACCGCCACTACCCACGCTACGACGCGGTATACCCCAAGCAGCAGCATCTCATAAATCCAAGGGGGGATTACTGTATGCTGACATACCTCAATCAACCTGTCCTGCAGGCCGAAAAGAAGGCTGCTCAAAAGCTGTGAGGGATAGTTTGCCCCGGTGATGGTGAGCCACAGGATACCTGCCAGAAGCAGCAGCATGGCGGGAAATCCCAGAAGCGGCCCCGTCAGCAGCTTATCTATGCGCCTATCCCGGGAAAACGATGAAATCTGTCGACATACGGTATTGCGACATATATCGCGAGCAAGTCCAGATATTTCGGCGGTTATTTGGTCGTTGATGCCCTGAATATCCAGCCCATTTTCAAGCAGCTCGTTTTTCACGGATTCCAGCTGCTTTTTTAAGGGTAAATCGTCATTTCCCGGGGAATTTGTGCCGTCCAGCAGGCGGAGGCGATGTATTTACGCCGCGCTTTGTCCCGCTCCGGTATGAGGGGCGTGAGCTGATTTACAGCTTCCCTGATAGCATCGGGGTAGCTTGGGCGAAGGGGAGTGTTTTCTGCCTTGAGGGCGCTTTCTATGGCAGGCAGGATAAGCTTAGGCCCTTCCTTTGAGCGGGCGGTAAGGCCTATGACGGGCACCCCCAGCCTGTGGGCAAGGCGGGGCAGGTCGATAGATATGCCGTTGCGCTTTGCTTCGTCCATAAGGTTTACGCATACCAGTACCCTGTCCGTCATCTCAAGGGTTTGCAGCACAAGATTAAGGTTGCGCTCAAGGCAGGTTGCGTCGCAAACCACGATGATAAGGTCCGCCGCCCCTGACAGTATGTAATCCCTGGCAACCTCCTCCTCCGCCGAGTGGGCCATGAGGGAATAGCAGCCGGGAAGGTCCACCATTAGGTAATCCCGGTCATTATATGAAAAGCTGCCTTCGGCCCTGGCCACGGTTTTTCCGGGCCAGTTGCCGGTGTGCTGGCGCATGCCGGTTAGGGCGTTGAAAAGGGTGCTTTTGCCAACGTTTGGGTTGCCCATAAGGGCGATGGTGGTCATATCTCCCATGTACGTATCTCCTCAACGGTGACGGACGCTGCGTCCTCCCGGCGCAGCGCTATCACTGCCCCTTTAATAAGATATGCCACAGGGTCGCCAAGGGGGCTTTTCATAAGGCACTCTACCTCTGCCCCTTCCACAAGGCCTATGTCTCTCAGCCGCCTTCTTATGCTGCCCTGAGCGAGCATGTTGGATATCACGGCGGTATCGCCGGGAGAAATATCGCACAGTCTGCTTTTCATACTGTCTGCCTCCAAAGTTTTCTATGGATTAATACACAATATGATATTCCACACATATGCATACTGTTACAGCTCAAAGGCCGCCCAAACGGGCGGCCTTTAGGTGTGGCTTTGAATTTATTTGTTTATAAGGTATTGGGCTTTTTCGTAATCATTGCGATGAACGTATATTGTGTACTGATAAGCGTAATCGGCATTCTGACCAAAGGAGCCGGTGCGGCCTCTTGTGCAACTTCCTGAAGGATAACTGTTGGTTTTTACACGGTAGTCAATGCCGTTTTGCGAAAGTATGTCCCGAACTCTGGTCTGTGCGTCCATGCTGAATGTGGTTATAAGTTCGCGCCTGTTGAATAGTGTAAGCATATGACCTCCTTTCGCAGTATGGGATTGCGGCTATTCTATTGCCACAAGCTTTGCGCTGCGGACTCCCTTGAGGGTGAGCAGCTGCGCAACTATGGCTTCGGTGGTCATGGATATGTTTGTCATATCCACAGACAGCACCACGCTTGCAATGCCGTGTATGGGCAGGCTCTGGGTGATGGTGAGTATATTCGCCCCCATGCCGGAAAAGCCGTTGAGCACCTCGCTGAGTATGCCCTGCTCGTGAGACAGCATCATGGAGAATACAGCCTTTTTGCAGGCGGTGTCGTTGCTGGGGGAGAAGATATAATCCTTGTATTTGTAATAGGTGCTGCGGGATATGCCCACAAGCTTTACCGCTTCGCTCACTTCGTGGACCCTGCCTTCCCGCAGCATGTTGCGGGCTTCCACTACCTTTTCGTAATAGTCCGGCAGTATTCTCTTATCCACAATAAGGTAATTGCTCTGCATGGGAATACCTCCTAAAAATCCAGCCCGGTAAACTTCTGCATCAGTGTATAACCCTGCTCCACATGGAGGCCGGCTCTTGCGGCAGAGGCCTCGGTATAAACTGCGGGGCCCTGACGCTCACAGTCGCTCCTGTACAGAACAAAGGGGACGGGGTCTGTGGAGTGGGTGCGTATCTCGATGGGGGTGGGATGGTCCGGCAGCAGCATTATGGCATACTCTTCCCCTGCGGCCCTGAGGCCGTCCTCAAGGTATCCGAGAATATCCTTATCGATGGCCTCGATGGCGTCTATCTTGCACTGAACATCGCCTGCGTGTCCGCTTTCGTCCGGGGCTTCCACGTGGATGTATACGAAATCCACATCAGACTTAAGCAGCTCAAGAGCCTTTCTGCCCTTGGCGGCAAAGTCTGTGCGCTTTGCGCCGGTTGCGCCCTCTACAAAGGGCACTTCCATGCCTGCGCATATGCCAAGACCCTTTATAAGATCCACCGCGCATACCACGCCGCCCTTGAGGCCGTAAAGCTCCTTGAAGGGGGCCAGAGCGGGCTTTGTGCCCTCTCCCCAGAACCAGCAGGTATTGGCTGGGTTCTCTCCCTTGGCAATGCGCTTAAGGTTCACGGGATGATTTTTCAGCAGCTCATGGGAATCCAGCATGAACTTTGTGAGCCTTTCGCCATAGCGGCCCTTGGGCAGGCATCCCCGCACAGGCTTGCCGGTGATATCGTGGGGCGGGGTAAGGTCTGTGCCTACCTGGGCGTCCTTTATCACCAGGCAATGGCGGTAGCTTATGCCGGTATAAAGCTTCATATCCTCGGTGTTGAGATGCTGCGCCACATACTCCACCAGTTCAGTTGCTTCTTGGGTGGATATCTCGTCTGAGGAGTAATCTATCATGGTCTTGTCATTATAGTCTTCCTCATCGGATACGGTGGAGATATTACAGCGGATGGCAATGTCGTTTGGGCCAAGGTCAATGCCCATGCTTACCGCTTCCAATGGAGAGCGGCCCCGGTAGTATATGGCAGGGTCATAGCCCATTACCGCAAGGTTCGCTATGTCGGACTGGGGGTGCATGCCTTCGGGTATGGTGCGGGCGGTGCCGCATACGCCGCGGCTTGCAAGGGCGTCCATGTTAGGCTTGTGGGCCACTTCCATGGGGGTTTTGTTTCCAAGCTGGGGTATTGGCCTGTCGGCCATGCCGTCGCAGAGCAGTACGATATATTTCATGGGCGTATCCTTTCTTTGCTTTAGCGGATAAATCCTTCAGAGAGGAAGTTGCGCGTATTGGCAGGGGGGATGGAACCGGTGAACCTTTCCTTTGCGTTCTTGAGGTTTGCAAGGGCGGCAGGAGGATTGAGACCGGAAATCTCGGATACACGATCCAACAGGTCGAATTCTTCGCCTGAACAGTCTGCATCCAGTGCCTTCAGCACGCTGAGGGGGAACTTGAAGGGGCTGGCGGTGGAGGCGATAACGGTGGGGGTGTCGTCGCCGGTGCGGGCTTTATAGGCCTCGTATACGTTTATGGCCACGGCGGTGTGGGGGTCCGCAAGGTAGCCCTTGTCCGCAAATACCTTATTAATGGTGTCCGCAGCCATGGCGTCATCTGCAAAGCCGCAGTCAAACCGTGCCTGTATGGCGGCCTTGAGGGCATCACTCACCTGATATCTGCCCTCCCTGGAGAGGGAAGCCATGTAGCCCTTTACTTCATCGGAATCACCACATTCCATGTACAGCAGCCTCTCAAGGTTGGAGGAGATGAGTATATCCATGGAGGGGGAGGTGGTAAGGTAGAAGGGGCGGTTCCGGTCGTATACGCCGGTGGAAATAAAGTCCGTAAGCACGTTGTTGCTGTTGGAGGCGCAGATAAAGCGGTTCACGGGCAGGCCGCACAGCTCCGCTATGCGGGCGGCAAGTATGTTGCCGAAGTTGCCGGTGGGAACGCATACGTTGATGCTGTCCCCAAGGGCGATAGCGCCTGAGTTTACAAGGTCGCAGTAGGCGGAGAAGTAATAGGCTACCTGAGGCACCAGCCTGCCCCAGTTGATGGAGTTTGCGGAGGAAAGGCGCAGGCCGGACTTAAGCAGCTCTGCGTTATAATCCTTATCGGTAAATATGGCCTTTACGCCGGTCTGAGCGTCGTCAAAGTTGCCGTCCACAGCGGTAACCAGTACGTTTTCGCCCTTCTGGGTGGTCATCTGCAGCTTCTGTATGGGGCTGGTGCCGCCGTTGGGGTAGAATACGCATATCTTGGTGCCATCAACGTCCGCAAAGCCCTCAAGGGCGGCCTTGCCGGTATCGCCGGAGGTGGCTACCAATATAACTATATCTTCGTTTACGCCGTTTTTCCTTGCGGAGGCGGTGAGCAGATAGGGGAGTATCTGCAGGGCAAAGTCCTTAAAGGCGGAGGTGGGGCCGTGGAACAGCTCCAGAATGTATGCGGAATCAGAGAGCTTTACAACAGGGGCGGTATTTTCTCCGAAGCGGTCCTCTGCATAGGCTGCCTTGGTATAGCGGTCAAGCTCCTCGGCGGAGAAGTCCTCAAGGAATCTGCCCATTACCATGGCGGCGCGGCCTGCGTAGTCAAGCTTTGCCATGGCGGAGATATCTTCCAAAGAAAAAGCAGGAAAGCTTTGGGGAAGGAAAAGTCCGCCGTCAGGGGAAATGCCGGTGAGTATGGCCTTGGATGCGGATACGGAAACGCCGCTGTCGCGTGTGCAGGTGTATTTCATAAGGTAGTCCTCCATGTATTTTCACAACAATGAAATGATTATACGATGTTTGCGAAATAAATACAAGTGTTTTTATTTTGGAAACATAACGGCTGCTGTTTAAGGATATTATTTTAAAATTTAATAGATAGAGACATTTGCGGGGAAAATTTGCGATTTAATATACTTTTCCCTTATAAGGGACTGTGAGATGACGAAAAAAACAAGGGGAATACTGGAAAAACGCATCAGAGAGCCCAATGCCGCCGCTATTGACTTTGTATTCAAAATAGGGCAAAATATATGTACATGTTTATATAAGATATCCAAATTATGTCCATTTACTAAAAATAAAAGACGGAGGTCGCATTAATGCGGGCGTGGGAAATCGAAAAAATGTCCATCGAAAGCCAGATTCCTGTCAGGCTTGAGGATGACAACGAGGTCCTTTGGGAGGAACAGACCAATTCCGTAGAAGAGCGGCTGGATGCTGCTATTAAGATCTACTGGGGCTCAAGGGTACCCGGTTCTTTGGCGCGGGATACCATGGCGGTAGCCGCCATACAGGCTCAGGAAAACCAGGGAACCATAGTTCCCAATGCGGAGCAGCTGCTGCTGGCAGGCTTCCGCGCAGTTACCGAGGATGATATTTCCGGGCTGCACAGGGCTACCTATGCTCTTTTTGAGGGCTGCCGCAACGCTGTAAAGGATGAAACCTCCGATTACTGGAATTTCAACTTCTACGAGACCTTTGAAGAATACGAAAAAGCAGTATCCTTCCCCGAACCTGTAAAGGTAGACATGGGCGCTGACCTTATGGACCGCATACACGCAGGCTGGCTGTGCCAGATAATCGGCGGCGCATACGGCACCTGCCTGGAAGGCTACAAGACCGACAACATCCTCAAAGCATATAACCGCATCGATAAATATCTCCGCAAGCCCAATACTTACAACGATGACATCACCTATGAGCTTGCGCTGCTGTGTGCATACGAAAAGAACGGCAAGGACACCAGCAGCCATGATATAGCAGACGAATGGCTGGCCCGCATAGGCTTTGGCCGGTCCGCGGAGGATATGGCTCTGCGCAATCTGCGCTGCGGCATACTGCCCCCCGAGAGCGGACGCTTCAACAACCCCTATCGCGAGTGGATAGGCGCCCAGATGCGCGGCGTAATACTTGGCCAGCTGTATCCCGGCAATCCCCGGGAGGCCGCAAGGGCCGCATGGCAGGATGCGGAGATTTCCCACTACCATAACGGCATACTTGGCGAAGTATTCAATGCCGTCCTTTGCTCCATGGCCTTCTATGAAAAGGATATCAAGACCCTTGTTGAAAAGGCCACTGCTCTTATCCCCGCAGATACCGAATACTACAGCATAGTCAAGTTTGCCCTTGACCGCTGCAAGGAAAGCGACAACTGGAAGGACGCATGGAAGCCCTGTGAAAAGAAGGTTGAGCGCTACAACTGGGTTCACAGCTATCCCAACGCTGCCGCCGAGGTCATTGCCCTGTGGTTTGGCGAGGGCGACTTTACCCGCACTCTGGAAGTATGCGGCATGTGCGGACAGGACGTTGACTGCAACGCCGCCCAGATAATGACCGTATGGGGCACCATATTTGGTCTTGAAGCTATTCCTTCCTATTGGAAAGATCCCATCGGGGACAAGCTGGATACCTATGTGCGCGGCATGCGGGTGCTCAGCATACAGAAGCTCTCCGAGCGCACCGCAAACGTAGCCAGAACTCTGGCCGAATAATTAATGTTAATATCCGGAAACCGGATGTTATAATGCCCAAAATGGGCACAATTTGAAAGGAGAAAAACATGAAGAAACTGATTGCTGTCCTGATGGTACTGGCAATGGTACTGGCCTTTGCAGGCTGTGCCAAGGAACCCGCTGCTGAAGAAGCCGCTGGCGATAAGATCCGCCTGGTTTATATCGTTAACGGTACTCTGGGTGACAAGTCCTTCTTTGATTCCGGTAAGGAAGGCCTTGACATGATCAACGAGCAGTATGGCGACAAGTTCTATACTGAAGTTCGTGAAATGTCCTATGATTCCTCCGTTTGGGAACCCACCGCTCTGGATATCGCTTCCGAGGGCTGGGATATCATCGTACTGGGCACCTGGGACATGCTGGAGATCGCCGGCAAGATCGCCACCGAGTATCCCGATACCAAGGTATGGTTCTTCGACGAGCAGTGGGACTTTGAAGCCACTCCCGCCGACAACGTATATGGCATGTTCTTCGCTCAGAACGAAGGCTCCTACCTGGTAGGTATGGCTGCTGCCGAAGCTTCTAAGACCGGCAAGATCGCTTTCATGGGCGGCTATGAGAACACCGTTCTTAAGGATTTCGCAGTTGGTTACGAGCAGGGCGCCAAGGCTGTTAACCCCGACATCGATGTTAACGTAAGCTGGACCCAGAGCTTCGATGACAGCTCCATCGGTAAGGACATCTCCCTGGGCCTCTATCAGCAGGGCTACGATGTAGTATTCTCTTGCTGCGGCAACTGCGGCCTCGGTGCATTTGACGCCGTTGTTGAGATGGGCGAAGGCTACTATGTAATCGGCGTTGACGGTAACCAGGGCGAGTACTGGGCCTCCATCGGCGAGGATGCCAAGGCTGCTGCCACCATCACCTCCATGCAGAAGAACGTTAACAACGGCTTCCTGCGTGCTGCCGGCCTCCACCTGGAAGGCAACTGCCCCTACGGCACCAATGAAATGCTTGGTCTCGCTCTGGGCGGCGTAAGCTTCTCCGTAACCGATACCACCACCTCTGTTCTCGGCGAGGAAGTAATCGCAGCTATGGAAAAGGCTCAGGCTGACATCGTAAGCGGCGCTATCACTGTTGATACCGCTTTCTAAAGAAAAAACCGGAGATTTCACCGTAAATAACAAACGGTAAAGAGAAAAGCTCTGGCCGTTACACTATGTGCTGACGGCCAGAGTTCCTTTTTAAATAAACAAAAGGAGATCGGCAGATGAAGGACTTCCTTGTGATGGAAAACATCACAAAAGTATACGATAACGGCGTAATGGCCAACGACAATGTATGCTTCTCCGCGGAAAAGGGCGAGATTCACGCCATCTGCGGCGAAAACGGCGCCGGCAAGTCCACCCTGATGAAGTTGCTTTTTGGCGTTGAACAGCCTAACCAGGGCCGCATTATCATAAGGGGCGAAGAGGTAAAGCTCACATCCCCCCTTAAGGCTATCGAAATGGGTATAGGCATGGTGTACCAGCACTTTGTTCTGGTGCCCTCTCTTACCATTGCGGAAAACGTAATGCTGGGCATAGAGCCTAAAAAGGGAATACGCTTCGACAAGGATAAGGCTGTGGAGCTGACCCGCGCGATATGCGAAAAATATAACTTTGACATTGATCCCCTGGCAAAGATCGAGGATATTTCGGTCGGCGTCAAGCAGAAGGTTGAAATAATAAAGGCGCTGATACGCGGCGCCGAGATACTTATACTGGATGAGCCTACCGCGGTTCTTACTCCTCAGGAGACCAAGGAACTGTTTGAGCAGCTCAAGCTTCTCCGCGAGGCAGGCCATACCATAATATTCATTTCCCACAAGCTCAATGAGGTCAAGTACCTTTGTGACCGCGTTACTATTATCCGCCACGGCCGCACCATGGGCACCCATAACGTAGCGGATGTTACCGAAGCGGACATCTCCCGCCTGATGGTAGGCGCTGACGTTGAGCTGACCATCAGCAAGACCGAGGCCAAGCCCAAAGATGCTGTTCTTCGGGTAAAGAACCTCATCACTTACAATGAGGTGGGCAAAAAGACCCTTAACGGCGTATCCTTTACCGTCCGGGAGGGCGAAATACTGGGCATTGCCGGCGTAGAGGGCAATGGACAGCGTGCCCTTATCAATATGATAACCGGCTTTGGCGAGGGCGGCTCCGGCGAAGTGAGCATAAACGGCAAGGATATCCGCAGCCTCAATATCAAGCAGCTGCGTCAGGAAGGCCTTGTACACGTTCCGGAAGACCGCAACGTAATGGGCGTAGCCAAGAACATGTCCATTCGTGAGAACCTCATTGCGGACAAGATAAGCCTGCCCAAGTACAACAAGGGCGTCACCCTTAACGATGACGCTATTGACGCCGATACTCAGCAGTGGATAAAGGACTTTGACGTGGTATGCAGCGGCAGCGAGCAGCCCGTGGGCATGCTTTCCGGCGGTAACGTTCAGAAGGTAGTAGTAGCTCGCGAGCTTACAAGCTTCACAAAGCTTATCGTCTGCGATCAGCCTACCCGCGGCATAGACGTTGGCGCCACCGAGTTTATCAGAAAGCGCCTGGTGCAGAAGCGCGACGAGGGCAATGCAGTACTGCTTGTCAGTGCGGACCTGGGCGAGGTAATGAACCTTTCCGACAAGCTTATCGTAATGTACGGCGGCGAGATAGTGGCCTACTTCCCGGATGTTACGGATATTACCGAAGAGGATCTGGGCTTCTATATGCTGGGCATCAAGAGGATGACCGCCGAGGAGATTGGAGGTGCTTACGTTGAGTAAGGCTGAAAAGACTAAGAACACAAAGACCATCAGGCAGATGCTGGACTATAACAGCCTTAGTGTAAAGTCCAAGCATAATATTCTGCGTACCGCCGCTGCCATAGCCATAGGTCTTGGCGTGGCGCTGGTACTGATACTGCTCACTGCCAAGAATCCCGGCCAGGCGGTAAAATACTTCCTTGCCGCTCCCTTTATGAGCAAAGCGTATTTCTCCCACCTGATAGAGGTCATAATCCCTCTGCTGTTTACCGGCAGCGCCGTGTGCATTATGTTCTCTGCCAACCAGTTTAACCTGGGCCTTGAGGGCTCCTTCTATCTGGGCGGCCTTGTGGCGGCAGTATCCGGCATATACCTTGTGGGCAATGTTCCCTTTATCAGTCCTCTGGTAGGCATACTGCTGGGCGGTATCGTGGGCGCAATCATCACTCTGATACCTGCGCTGCTCCAGTATAAATGGAACGCAAACGTGTTGGTATCCTCCCTGATGATGAACTATATCTGCCTTTACGTGGGTCTGTTCCTGCTGTTCCACTACTTTAAGGATCCCGCATCCAGCCAGCATTCCTATCCTATCGGCGAGGCGGCGGCCCTTACATCCTTCTTCAAAGGAACCAAGATACATTCCGGCATAATCATTGCAGCGCTGGTGACTGTGTTCTCTTACCTGCTGCTGTACCGCACCAAGATCGGCTACTCCCTGAGGGCCACCGGTCAGAACCCCACCTTCGCCAAGTATTCCGGCCTTAACGTAGGAGCTCTTGCCGTGTTCAGCCAGCTCATCGGCGGCTTTATCGGCGGTATGGGCGGCGCCGTACAGATGCTGGGCATTTACGAAAGATTCCAGTGGGTAGACCTTACCAACTTCGGCTGGGACGGCGTTACCATTGCAATATTCGCAAAGAACAACCCCAAGTATCTGCCCCTTGCAACCCTGTTCATAGCATACTTCCGTACCGGTGCATGGGTAATGTCCTTTAAGGCCGGTGTACAGATAGACCTTGTATCTGTATTTGAAGGCATAATGGTACTGTTCCTGCTGGCAGAAAGGTTCCTTGCAGGTACTTACAAGAAGATGGTATTCGAGGATGCGGACCGCAAGCGCAGGGAGCGTGAAGCACTCGAGGGCAATATGGATAAGGAGGGTGCACAGGCATGAATACCTTCTGGGAAAATTTAGTCGGTATATTCACCAATGCTAACTTCTACTTTGCTGTTATCCGCGTAACCGCGCCTATACTGTTTGCCACTCTGGGCTGCGCCATAGCCGAAAAGGCAGGCAGCACCAACTTGGGTATGGAAGGCATTATGCTGGTTTCCGCCTTTACGGGCGTTATAGCTTCCGCCTTCTCCGGCAGCGTCTGGGTAGGCCTTATCGCCGCCCTTATCGCAGGCGTTATCATGGGCCTTGTGGTAGCCTACTTTGCCCTTAAGCTCAAGGTTGACATAATCCTCGTAGGTATAGCGGTAAACCTTATCGGCACGGGCCTTACAGGCTTCCTGATTTACGTATTCACAGGCGACCGTTCCACCACCACCTCTCTTCAGAGCGGAGTGCTGCCTCAGCTGCATATTCCGGGTCTGCAGGATATACCGGTGGTGGGCAGCATACTTTCCGGTCATAACGTGCTTACCTACCTGTCCTATATCATGGTAGCCGTAATGGCGTTCCTGATGTATAAGACCTGCCTTGGTCTGCGCATCCGTGCGGTAGGCGAGAACCCCGACGCGGCGGCATCCGTAGGCGTTGGCGTAAACAAGACCAAGACCATTGCATTGGCTATTTCAGGCCTTATGGGCGGCTTTGCAGGCGCATTCATGTCCATGGCATACCTGCCTTACTTTGCCAAGGGCATCACCGCGGGCCGCGGCTACATAGCCCTTGCTGCCTGCGCCATGGGCAGCGCAAACCCGGTGGGTTCCATGCTCACCTCCATACTGTTCGGTTTCTTCTATGCATTGTCCACCTATGCAAGAACACTGAACATACCGGATCAGCTGGTTACCACCCTGCCTTACCTTGCCACCCTCGTAGGCTTGGTAATTTACTCCATAAGGGTGCGCCGCAACGAGCTGAAGAAGCTGAACACCAAGGAATAAATAAAACAACACACAAAACGCCGAAGCTTTTGCTTCGGCGTTTTTTATGCAATACGGTGGCATTTCCGCATTCCTGTGATATACTTTATTAAACAAAGTACATCACAAAAGGGGATGTTACCATGAATATTACCCAGACATTTTATGATAATCTCGCCGCCCAATACGATAAGCTTTTTCTTGACTGGCAAGCCACAACAAAGGAGCAGGCGGTAATTCTCAATAAACTATTTAAAGATAACGGATTTGATAATACTTCACGGATTCTCGACTGTGCCTGCGGAATAGGCACACAGGCCATAGGTATTGCCGCCATGGGGTACGACGTAACCGCTTCGGATATAAGCGACGGAGAACTGGAGGAGGCAAAAGAAAGGGCAGCCAGCAACGGCGTGAACATTTGCTTTGAGCACGCTGATTTCTGCGCCCTGTCAGATACATTTGCAGAGCAGTTTGACATTGTTATTGCTATGGATAACGCCCTGCCCCATATGCTTTCAAAGGAAGCACTGGAAGCTGCTATAAAGAGCATCACTAACCAAATGGCGGCAGGCGGCATGTTTGTTGCCAGCATAAGGGACTATGATGCGCTGCTTATGAATAAGCCCCCTTACTCTCCACCCTATATCCATAAGACCGAAAAGGGGCAGAGGGTGTCCTTCCAAACATGGAACTGGGTGGGAGACCACTATAAGCTCATCCAGTATATCATTGATGATGAGGAAGCTCTTAGCGTAAGCAGGTTTGAATGCGAATACAGAGCCATCCGAAGGGAAGAACTGACTAATATGCTTATTGCCAACGGATGCAGCAGGGTGGAGTGGAAGTTCCCAGAGGAAACGGGCTTTTATCAGCCGATAGTTATCGCAAGGAAGTAAAAGGCATGGTTATATTGATTGCGGGGGCATCCCATACCGGCAAGACCGCCCTTGCCCAAAGGATGCTGGAAAAATATAAATATCCTTATCTTTCCATAGACCATTTGAAAATGGGCCTGATACGCAGCGGAAATACCGAGCTTACGCCTATGGATGAAGATGCCGAATTAACCGCATACCTGTGGCCCATTGTGCGGGAAATTATCAAAACGGCAATTGAAAACAAGCAGAATCTTATTGTTGAAGGCTGCTATATTCCCTTTGACTGGCAAAAGGACTTTGCGGAGGAATATCTGAATGATATCCAATACTGCTGCCTTGTAATGAGCAGGGAATACATAATAAATCACTTTGAAGATATCACAAAATATGCCTGCGTTATTGAACAGCGGCTGGATTGTGATATCACGAGGGAGAGCGTGATAGAGGATAACGAGCGCACTTTGGCACTTGCAAAAAAGCACAATGTAAACTATGTGCTGATTGATGATAAATACGAAACGGATATAAGGATTTGAACAGGGAAGATACAGTGCCTTTCAGACAAATTTAAGAAAGTGAGAGTATTGCATGGATAAGAAAGACGATAAAAACAATACACAGTATATGCCAATCGGTATGTGTATGGGTATTTCCATAGGTACGGCGATAGGGGCCGCAATGGATAATATTCCTGTCTATATGGCCGTTGGCTTGAGCGTAGGCATGTGTATAGGGTCTCTTATTGATGCAAAGAATCACAAGACAGAAAAAGATAAACTGCAGACCGAGGACGAGGAAGAGGAATAATAAGAAATTGACGAAGGAGAACATACATATGCGAAAATGCCTGAGATGCGAAAGCCCGATGGTTGAAGATATGGCCGTGATGGTAACAAACAAGCACATCGGCATTGAGGTGCGCGAGCAGGGCATGCTCAAAATGCCCCTGGAAAAGATAAAATGCGCCGTATGTCCTCAGTGCGGATATGTGGAAACCTATGTGGAGGTCTCCAAAAATATAAAAAAACTTGCTGAGAAAGATGAATGATTTTTGCAATATAAAAGC
>X73_One_humped_Camel__coassemble_293_pt1 | contig 16526 bp, 13 predicted proteins | sample X73_One_humped_Camel__metabat2_high_PE_013 | metagenome-assembled genome bin X73_One_humped_Camel
GAAAGAAGCATATCTTGAACGAAACGGCAAATATGAGCCCATCACTCTTTCTGACGTGGGTGTGCAGCCCGATGCCGTATACGCAAAGCTTTCCTGCTGCCCTGACAGAAACACCGCGGAGACCCTTCGCAATCTTTATATCTGCGTGGACAGGGCAAATGCCATAAAGCTGCCCGAGGGGAGATATTTCATATCCGACCTTATCGGCTGCCAAGTAAAGGATACCGACGGCAAAGCATACGGTAAGCTTACCGACGTGCTGGAGACCGGCGCCAATGACGTATACGTTATAAAGGGCGAAAAGACCCTTATGGTGCCTGCGCTGAAAAAGCTGCTGAATACCGTGGATGTACAGGCCAAGTCCATACTGCTCAATGCAGATGTCCTTCAGGAGGTGGGCCTCTTTGAGGATTGATATACTCACACTGTTCCCCGAAATGTTTGAAGGGCCCCTTGGCTCCAGCATGCTGGGCAGAGCCAGGGATAAGGGCATACTGGATATACATCTGCATAACATAAGGGACTATTCTGAAAGCAAGCACAGCAACACTGACGACTATCCCTTTGGCGGCGGTGCGGGCATGGTAATGATGGCTCAGCCCATTTTTTCCTGCCTTGACGTTGTGGATCCCAATCATGAGGCACTGCGCATAGTTATGGCTCCCAGGGGCAAAACGCTGAACGTAGCCACAGCCAGGGAGCTTGCACAAAAGGAAAGGCTGCTTTTCCTCTGCGGTCATTATGAAGGCATAGACGAGCGGGCCATGGAGCAGATGGATATGGAAATGTCCATCGGCGACTATGTGCTGACCGGCGGTGAACTGCCTGCCATGGTGTGCGTGGATTGTCTCAGCCGCTTTATTCCCGGTGTTTTGGGCAGTGCGGATTCCGCTGAGGAGGAGTCCTTCTCGGATGGACTGCTGGAATATCCACAGTATACCCGTCCGGCGGTGTTTCGGGGCATGGAGGTGCCGGAGGTGCTGCTAAACGGCAACCACGCCTTGATAGCCAAGTGGCGCAGGGAAAAGTCCATTGAGACTACCTACAGGGTACGGCCCGAGCTTATTGACGAATCAACCCTCGATAAGAAGGAAAAACTCTTCCTACAGGGGCTGAAAAATCAGCAAAATAACCAATAAAAACCTTGCAAACAGGTGTTTTGCATGGTATAATATCTGCGTTTGTGACAACGGATGGTCCTCTGGCGGCGGACAGTCGTATACGAACATTCGTAGGAAGGAGAATAAAATGTCCAACATCATCAGAGAACTCGAAAAAGAACAGCTCCGCAGCGACCTGCCCAAGCTCGAAATCGGTGATACCGTTCGCGTATTTGTAAAGGTTGTCGAAGGTAACCGTGAGCGCCTTCAGAACTTCGAAGGCATCGTAATCAAGCAGCAGGGCGGCGGTATCCGTCAGTCCTTCACCGTACGTCGTGTATCCTACGGCGTAGGCGTTGAGCGCACCTTCCCCTACCACAGCCCCCGTATCGGCCGCATCGAAGTGGTTCGTCACGGTAAGGTTCGCAGGGCCAAGCTGTACTACCTCCGCAATCGCGTTGGTAAGGCTGCTAAGGTTGTTGAGCGCATCGTATCCAAGTAATCAAAGCCAAACGGCAAAGCATCGCCCCCGTCTGCGACGGGGGCTTGTTTTATCTTGGCGAAGGGCATAATTGCTGTTATACTGATATTATCTAAGCCGATGCATCGGCGAATGGAGGAAATATGCTTATTCAATGGTACCCGGGGCACATGGCAAAGGCCAGACGCCAGCTTATCGAAAACCTAAAGCTAATAGACGTGGTAGTGGAAATAGTGGACGCCCGCGCGCCAAGGGCTACCCGCAATCCTGACTTTGATGACCTTTTCAGGGAGAAAAAGCGTGTGGTATTGCTGAATAAGAGCGATCTTGCCTCACCTTCTGAAACAAAGAACTGGATAGCCGCATACAGGGCTCAGGATATCAGCGCAATTGAGTTTGTGGCTACCAATTCCGCAAAGAAAAAGGCCGCGCTGGATCTTATCCAAAAGGCCGCCGAGGAAAAAATACAAAAATCCCTCGAGAAGGGTATCAAAAAGACCGTGCGCGTAATGGTTGTGGGCATACCCAATGTGGGCAAGTCCACCTTTATCAACCGTATCGCCGGCATGAATCGCGCCATTGTGGGGGATAAGCCCGGCGTTACCAAGGGACAGCAGTGGGTAAAGATCACTCCATACCTTGAGCTGATGGATACCCCCGGCCTGCTTTGGCCCAAGCTGGAGGATCCTCAGCTTGCCCGCCATGTGGCCTATATAGGCTCCATAAAGGATGACATTATGGATATTGAGGAACTGGCGGCGCTGCTTCTAAGCGATCTCATGAAGGTTTGCCCGGATGAGCTTATTGCCCGCTATAAAAAGCTTGAGCGGGACATGACTCCCGAAGAGCTGCTGGAAGGCGTATGCCGCAGCCGTGGCTTTATGATGGGCGGAGGCAATTTTGATACCGAGCGTGCCGCAAAAATCGTGCTGGACGAATTCCGCGGCGGCAAGATAGCCCGGGTAACGCTGGACAAGGCTGTGGAGGAGCCTGCGGAACAAACTGCTCTGGAGGAATCCCATGGCGCGGAGGAATGAGGAAGAAAGGCTTATTGAGCTTACCAAAATAGAGAGGGAATACTGGGCAAAGGGGATACTTCCGGCCGGTATGGATGAGGTGGGCAGGGGACCCTTGGCGGGCCCTGTGGTTACGGCATGCGTGATACTTCCGCCGGAGCCTCTGATAAAATACGTAAACGACTCAAAAAAGGTATCTCAGGGACGGCGGGAAAAGCTGTATCCTGAGATAAAGGAAGCCGCCATAGCCTGTGCAACGGGATGGAAAAGCCCTGAGGATATAGACCGGCTGAATATACTCAACGCCACCAGAAGGGCCTTTGAGGAGGCTTTCAAGGCCATGGAACAAAAGCCCGAGGTGGTATTTCTGGACGCCATGACCGGGGTGGATATGGATGCGGAGCAGCATTCCTTTATACACGGTGACGCGCTGAGCTATCTTATTGCTGCTGCGTCCATAATAGCTAAGGTGGAAAGGGACAGGTACATGGAGGAGATGGACCCCGTATACCCTGAGTACAGCTTTGCCCGCAATAAGGGCTACGGCACAGCGGAGCATATTGCCGCATTGAAAAAATACGGCCCCTGCCCCATACACCGCCGCAGCTTTATCAAAAATTTTATAGGAGAGTGAACCCATGAAGGATAGCAACGCCAGAGGCATTCGTGGGGAAAATACAGCCGCTTTGTACATGGAAAAAAGCGGCTTTGTGATTCTTGAGCGCAATTACAGAAGGACCGCCTGTGAGGTGGATATAATCGCCATGGAGGGGGATGTTCTGGTGTTTACCGAGGTGAAGGCCCGTAGCAGCACAAGGGGAGGATACGGAAGGGAAGCGGTGGACAGGCGCAAGCAGCAGCGCATTATACAGGGAGCGCTCTACTATATTGCGGAAAACCGCATGGAGGATAGGTGCGGCCGCTTTGATGTGGCGGAGGTGGACCTGAATACCGGAACATTGAACTATATCCGCAGCGCCTTTGAGATGTAAAAATTTATTATACGGGGTGTGGCCGGAGGGCTAATGTGGTAAAATAAACCTATAAATCCTATTTCAGAGGTACTATGCGTAAACTTTTTGCAGCAATATTTGCTTTGATAATTGTTGCCGCGCCTATGGGGGCGGCTTTTGCCGATGAGGCGATACATATAGAAAACGCAGACTTTTCCGATACTTATTCCGATGGCATACCCTCAGGATGGTATGCCGAGGCATGGTATGATGAAGGCGGAGAGTACGACATAGAGACCGTTCAAAAGGACGGAGAAACCTGCCTGCACATAGTCAACTATCAGGATAATGACGTGCGTCTCTGCAAGGAAATTGCAGTGGAACCCAACAGCTATTATCGCATCAGCTGTGAGATAAAGACGCTGGTGGTGGAATACGGCGGCGGCGCAAATGTATCGGTAGTTGATACATTTGCTGCGTCCGAGCCAGTGTACAAAACAGATGACTGGACAAGGGCAGAACTGATAGGCAAAACCGACAGGGATATGGAAAGCATGACGGTTTGCCTGCGCCTTGGCGGATATGGCAGCCTTTCCATAGGCGAAGCGTGGTTCAAGGACTTTTCTGTTACAAAGCTGGACAGCGCACCCGAGGGGGCAGAGGTGCAGGATATCTCCATCGCCAGTGCCCAGCCCGGCGGCAGCGATACCGACAGTACCGGCGGGCTTCCCGTTGGGGCTATGCTTGCGGCCGTAATAGGCACAGCTGCTGCGGGGATGATTCTGTATCGAAAGTTTATACTGCCCAAAGATGACCATATTCATAGCGAAAAGACCTCATTTGCACCGGCGGCGCTGCTGCTGTTGTCTGCGTTTTGCGTAAGGTGCGCATTGTCCGTAATTTTTTATGGGCACAGCACTGATATAAATTGCTTTATGGCCTGGGCATATTATCTTGCCGAAGGGGGACCGGGGTTGTTTTATACATCCGGCTTCTTCGCGGACTATCCGCCGGGATATATGTATGTGCTGTGGCTGGTGGGCAGCGTTGCAAAGCTGCTCAACATTTCATACGGAAGCACAGCCCATGCTCTGCTCATAAAGATGCCGGCCATTCTGGCAGACCTTGCTGCGGCGTATGTGGTGTACAGGCTGGCGTCAGAGCGTTATTCATTCAACGTATCTTTGGCATTGATGGCCTTTGTGGCATTCAATCCCGCAATGGCATTCATCTCCGGCGGCTGGGGGCAGGTGGACCAGATACTGACTCTGCTTCTGCTGCTGACGGTATACCTCTTTGAGGAGGACAGGCTGGAGCTGGCCGGCCTTATATACGGCATAGCCATAATCACAAAGCCCCAAGCGCTGATGGCGGGGCCGCTGCTTGCGGCGGCGTATTTTGCCAAGGTGTATTCGGGCGGCGGCAAATACGCGCTGCGTACACTGATTTCCGTGATCGCCGCTGTGGCGGCTATATTTGCCATGTCGCTGCCCTTTAAAGGCTCTCAGGAACCCATGTGGTTTATGGAAAAGCTTATGGGTACCGCCACATCCTATCCATATGCCAGCATAGAGGCCTTTAACTTAATGGCGCTGCTGGGGGGCAACTGGGCCTCTGTAAGCGGAGAAATGCTGGGCCTAACATATGGCGCTTGGGGTACTATATTCATAGTGCTGTCCTGCGGGGGCAGCATATGGCTGTACATTAAATCCAAAAAGGACAGGGGAAGCCTTGCTCTATGCCTTGCGCTGATGCTCTCAGCCATATTCGCCTTTGGTCAGTACATGCATGAGCGGTATGTTTTCCCGGTGCTGATGCTGATAATAATCGCATTTCTGCACTATGGCGACAGGCGGCTGATAGTGTCCTATATAATGTTTACCTGCGGGCTGCTGCTCAACGCCTTGGCGGCCTTTGTGATAACCGACCATGTGGACTGGCGCACAGGGGGATACGAATTTATTACCATTGTGGGCAGCCTTTTGACCATAGTATCGGTAGTGTATCTTGCGGGCGTATGTGTTGACGTGCTTATGGGCAGGGTACGGCATCCGGCCTTTGCGGCAAAGGAAAAGCGGACAGCGCCTGTGCTGGCAGCGGCAGCGTCCATGCCCCGCTTCAGCAAAAAGGACAGGCTGTACTGTATCATGCTCACCGCAATATACGGAATTATAGCCTTGCTGAATCTTGGCACGACCCAGGCTCCCGAAAGCTTTTGGTTGGGGGACTGGCAGAGTGGTACGGTGGAGATACGCTTTGAGAATACCGTTGAGATAGCCGATATATGGGTGTTTGGCGGCATAGAAGAGGGCGGGGCCATACTGGAATTCGACAGCGGAGAAACCGTGGAGTACAAGCAGTACAACAGCGATATGTTCCGCTGGGAATCCATAAGTCAGGCCAATATCTCCGCATCAAGCGTTCGCCTTACGGTGGACTATGGCGATATATGGCTCAATGAGATCGCTTTCATTGACAAGGACGGAAATCTTATAAGGGCCTTTTCTGAGGATGCCCCTGAGCTCGTGGATGAGCCTGATATGGTTCCTGAAATGCCTTCGTATATGAACGGCATGTACTTTGACGAGCTGTATCATGGGCGAACCGCATACGAGCATCTGCACGGGCTGGATCCGTACGAAAATTCCCACCCACCTCTGGGCAAGGTATTTATAATGCTGGGCATAGCTGTGTTCGGCATGAATGCCTTTGGCTGGCGCATAGTGGGTACGCTGTTTGGCATAGCAATGGTGCCCATAATGTACGCCTATGGCAGAAGACTGTTTAAAAACAGCGAATACGCATTGGTTGGCGCAGGGCTGTTTGCCTTTGATTTCATGCACTTTACCCAGACCCGTATCGCCACCATAGACGTGTACGGCGTGTTTTTCATAATACTGATGTATCACTATATGTATCAGTATTACTGCATGAATTTCCATACCGACGGCCTTAAGGCTACGCTGAAACCCCTTGGCATAGCCGGGCTGTTCTTTGGCCTTGGCGCCGCCAGCAAGTGGATATGCATATATGCGGGAGGCGGCCTTGCGGTGATACTTTTCACATCGCTGTTCAGGCGATATAGGGAGTATATCCACTTCCGCGATTCCGAGGATGCGGCAGAGCGGGAGGCGGTAAAGGACTTTAAGCGCAATACTATACTTACCCTACTTTGGTGCTGTGTATTTTACATTGCCGTACCGGTAATCATATACATTGCCAGCTACATTCCCTACATGCTGGCAGACAATCCATATGACCTTGCGGGTGTGTGGGGAGTGCAGGAGTTTATGTTCAGCTATCACAGCGGACTTACCGCAACCCATCCATATCAGTCATCATGGTGGCAGTGGCCTTTGGACCTTAGGCCGGTGTGGTATTTTATAAACTATAATGTGCCCAGCGGCACGAGCTCTACCATTTCCGCCTTTGGCAATCCCGCGGTGTGGTGGGTATGCTCGGCGGGAGCCGTCGCCCTGATGATAAAGCTGGTGAAGGGCAGGATAAAGGCCGAAGAGGGTATGTTCGTGCTGCTGGTGGGCTTGGGGGCAAACTATCTCCCCTGGGTGCTGGTGAGCCGCTGTACCTTTGCCTATCACTTCTTTGCAAGCGTGCCCTTTATCATACTGCTTACGCTGTATCTGCTGAGGGACATGGAGCAGAAGCGGCCTGAGCTCAAGTGGGTAAAGTGGATATGGCTTGGAGCGGCAGTGGCGCTGTTTGCGGCGTATTATCCGGTTATTTCCGGCGTACCTGCGCCAACCGACTATATAAAGGCACTGGAACTGCTGCCGGGATGGGACTTCCTGGGATACTGATAAAACGGAGCAATAAATTTGATGAAGGAATTCAAGCAGAATTTTAAGCAGCTGATGAAATACGGCGCGGTAGGCGTTATGAATACCGCGGTGGATTTTCTTGTGTATCAGCTGCTTACCTTCATCGGGGTAAACTATGTTGCCGCCCAGTGCGTCTCCTATAGCTGTGGCATACTTAACAGCTATCTTTTTAATAGCCTTTGGACATTTAAAGATGACGCCCGCCATGAGGGCACTGAATTCATTTCTTTTATAGTTGTAAATCTCATATCTTTGGGGATATCCGTGGCGCTGCTGAAGGTTTGCTATGATGTGCTTGGCATACAGAGCAACCTTATCAGCAAGGCACTGGTAACTCCCGTGGTAATGGTAATCAATTTCATAGGCACAAAGCTTCTGGTTTTCAAAAGAAAAAAATAAATATATCCGGAGGAACAGCCCATGCTTGCTAAGATCAAGAGCTACGGACTGTACGGCCTGGATGGCTTCATGGTAACGGTAGAGGTGGATGTGAGCAACGGCCTTACCGCCTGCGATATCGTGGGGCTGCCTGATGCGGCTGTACGGGAATCCCGGGAGCGTGTTCGCGCTGCCATAAAAAACAGCGGCTATACCTTTCCCATAGGGCGCGTGACGGTAAACCTTGCCCCGGCGGACAGGAAAAAGGAAGGCTCCATATACGACCTTGCCATAGCCCTTGGCATACTTGCGGCCACGGAGCAGATACCCCATGAGCTGCCGGAATATGTTTATATGGGTGAGCTTGCGCTGGATGGTTCCGTGCGGGGCATAAACGGCCTGCTGCCCATGGTGATAAGCGCCTATTCCGAGGGCATGGATACATTTATGGTGCCTGAGGACAACGCAAAGGAAACCAGCTATATAGACGGGGTTACGGCCTACGGTATCAGCAGCCTCGGGGAGGCCGCGGCGTTTTTGAGGGGAGAGCATCAGCTTGAGCCTCAGCAAAAGCGCAAATGGAGCCCCAAACAGCTGAACTATACCAGCGATTTTTCAGAGATAAAGGGCCAGTACGCCGCAAAGCGCGCCGCTGAGATAGCGGCGGCGGGCGGTCATAATATGCTGCTGGTGGGCACGCCGGGTTCAGGCAAAACAATGCTTGCAAAGAGCATGCCCTCAATACTGCCGGAATTGACCTTTGACGAGGCGCTGGAAATAACAAAGCTTCAGTCCATAACCGGAGGAATGACAGGGGAGGACGGCATAGCCTCAGAGCGCCCCTTCCGTTCGCCCCACCATTCAGCATCCACGGCGGCGCTGGTGGGCGGCGGGCAAAAGGCACAGCCAGGCGAGATAAGCCTGGCCCACTGCGGCGTGCTGTTTTTAGATGAGTTTCCGGAGTTTCAAAAGGATGTGTTGGAGGCGCTGCGCCAGCCCCTTGAGGATGGCCTTGTCAGCGTTGCCCGCGCAAGCTTCAAGGCAACCTATCCTGCGGACTTTATGCTTGTCGCCGCAATGAATCCCTGCCCCTGCGGATATTTCGGCAGCCGTACCCATGAGTGCCGCTGCAAGCCCTATGAGGTATCCCGCTATCGGGGACGCATCAGTGGCCCTATGCTGGACAGGATCGACATGCATGTGGAGATGGCAGAGGTAGGATACTCTGATATCACATCAAAAACCGCCGGCGAAAGCTCAGCCGCAATAAGAAAAAGGGTGGATGCCGCCAGAGCAATACAGCGGCAGAGATATAAAGATGAGGGGATAATATCCAACTCACAGCTCACATCCCGCCTAGTAAAGAAATACTGCAAAATGGATGAGAGGGCGGAGAACCTGATGAAGCAGGCATATACCAAGATGAACCTGAGCGCAAGGGCATATAACAGAATAATGAAGGTGGCTCGCACCATTGCGGACATGGAAGGGAGCGAGCTTATAACCTCCACACACATGGCGGAGGCCATACAGTACCGATCTGTGGATAAAAAATACTGGGGAGACTAAACTATGGATACCCAAAGAAGATACAGCCTGTGGCTGGCTTTTGCCATGGGAGACAGGCTGAAGCACCATAGCTGTCTGCTGGAAGAATACGGCGATGCACAGCAGGTATTCTACGCCGCCCGCTCTGGGGAAATACAGCCCAGGAATCGCCTTGACGAGGCCTTTTTGCCTGTGTTCAAAAGCAAGGCTACCGAAACATATACCGACAGGTGCCTTGCATATCTTGAGAAGAACAATATAAGTACGGTGCTGCCTGCAGATGGGAACTATCCCGCATTGCTCAAGGAGATACATCTTCCGCCAACGGTGCTGTATGTAAAGGGAACCCTTCCTGAAAAAATCCCGCTGCCCATCGGAATGATAGGCTCCAGGCAGTGTTCGGAATACGGGGCGGAGGTGGCGGAGATGCTGGCTGCGGAGCTTGCCGCAAGCGGCGTATGCGTGGTATCCGGCCTTGCCCACGGCATAGACTGCATATCGGCCCGGGCCGCCATAGAAAACGCCCCAAAGGGCAGTTTCCCTACCATCGCGGTGCTGGGCAGCGGGGTGGATGTGGTATATCCGGCGGAAAACAGGTCGCTGTACAACAGGATTTGCGAATGCGGAGCGGTAATATCCGAATTTCCGCCCGGCACGTCGCCGGACAAAGGAAACTTCCCGAGGCGCAACAGGATAATATCCGGCATATCAAAAGGCGTGCTGGTGGTGGAGGCGGCGGTAAAGAGCGGCACCCGCATTACAGTTGACTATGCCCTTGAGCAGGGCAGGGATGTTTTTGCGGTGCCCGGCAGAATAAAAGACGAGACCTGCCGCGGCACCAATGAAATGATACGGGACGGCATAGCAAAGCTTGTAAATGGGGCGGAAGATATACTCATAGAATACGGTGTAGACCCATCAGAGGTAAAACGGGCGGCAGAGTTGGATGTTTCGGGCCTTTCGCTGAACGAAATGCTGATAGTAAACCTGCTGAAAGCAGGCAAAAGAAGCGTGGACGAGCTGGGGGAAATGACAGGGATGGATATGGGCTTGTTAAATTCCACCTTGACAGAGATGGAATTTTCGGGAATAATTAAGCAATCGCCCGGAAGGCTTTATTCATTATAATTGTATTGGTCGCAGACGGGTTGGGGTGGGAACAAAAACCGCCCAATTCAAACACGGAGGTAGCAATATGTCAGAAATGCTGGTGATCGTTGAGTCCCCCGCAAAGGCAAAGACGATGGGAAAATTTCTTGGCAGTAAATATAAGGTGGTAGCGTCCAACGGTCACGTAAGGGATCTGCCCAAGAGCCAGCTCGGCGTGGATGTGGAAAAGGACTTTGAGCCCAAGTACATTACCCTCAGGGGACGGGGAGATGTTCTGGACACCATACGCAAGGAAGCAAAAAACGCAAAAAAGATATACCTTGCAACCGACCCTGATATGGAAGGTGAAGCCATATCCTGGCATCTTGCACATATCCTCAAGCTGGATGCAAACTCTCCCTGCAGAATAGTATTTAACGAAATAACCTCCAACACCGTAAAGAAGTCCGTAAAGGCTCCCCGTGCCATTGACATGGATCTTGTGGATGCACAGCAGGCAAGGCGTGTGCTTGACAGGCTGGTGGGCTATAAGATAAGCCCAATACTTTGGGCAAAGGTGCGCAGGGGCCTTTCCGCAGGCCGTGTGCAGTCTGTTGCCACCCGCATAATATGCGATCGCGAGCAGGAGATAATGGACTTTATCCCCGAAGAGTTCTGGACAATCACCGCAAAGCTGAAGGTAAAGGGCGCACGCAAGCCTGTGGAGGCCCGCTTCTATGGCTTTGATGGCAAAAAGACTGACGTTAAGGACGAAAACAGCGCCAACGAAATAATCGCCCGCTCCGGCAAAGAGTTTGCCGTGACGGATGTAAAGGTGAGCGAAAAGACCCGTCATGCTCCCGCTCCTTTCACCACCAGCAGCATGCAGCAGGAAGCTTCACGCAAGCTGGGCTTTACCACAAAGCTCACCATGATGATAGCCCAGCAGCTGTATGAGGGCGTGGAGATACAGGGCAAGGGCACTACAGGCCTCATTACCTACATACGTACCGACTCTGTCCGCATATCCGATGAGGCCCAGCAGCAGGCTCTGGATTATATTAAAAAACAATACGGCGAGGCATATGCTCCCGCCAAGCCCAACATATACAAGGGCCGCAAGGGCGCCCAGGATGCCCACGAGGCAATTCGCCCCGCATATATAGACCTGACTCCTCAGGCGGTAAAGGCATCCCTGAACGCCAGCCAGTATAAGCTTTATAAGCTCATCTACGAGCGTTTCATTGCGAGCCAGATGTCCGAGGCAAAGCTTGAGACCACTTCAGCCACCCTTGACGCTAACGGCTGCACATATAAGGCTTCAGGCACAAAGACCCTGTTCCCCGGCTATACCGCGGTATATACCGAGGGAAGGGACGATGACGATGAGGCGGAAACCGCCCTGCCCGCCGTAAGCGCAGGTGAAAGCTTTAAGGCAGACGCTGTGGAGGCTGAGCAGCACTTTACTCAGGCTCCCCCAAGATATACCGAGGCTTCCCTTGTAAAGCTTCTGGAAGAAAAGGGCATCGGCAGACCCAGTACTTATGCGCCCACCATCTCCACTATAATCGAGCGGGGCTATGTGCGCAGGGATAAGAAGCAGTTGCTCCCCACAGAGCTGGGCTTTGTGGTCACCCGCATAATGAAGGAAAACTTCCGGGATATAGTTGACGTAAAGTTTACCGCCGACATGGAAAGCAAGCTGGATCTTATCAAGGACGGCGAGCAGGAGTGGAGCAGCGTAATAAAGGATTTCTACGGTCCATTTAAGGATACCCTCGACAAGGCCTCAGAGAGCATAGAAAAGGTGGTTATCCCGGATGAGGAATCCGATGTTCCCTGTGAAAAGTGCGGCGCACTGATGGTATACGAGATGGGCCGCTTCGGCAAGTTCCTCGCCTGTCCCAATTTCCCCGAGTGCCGCAATACAAAGGCCATAGTGGAAAAGATAGACGTGCCCTGTCCTGAGTGCGGGGCGGATATAATAAAGCGCAAATCCAAGCGGGGCAAAGTATTCTTCGGCTGCGAAAAGTATCCGGAGTGCGGCTTTGTATCCTGGGATAAGCCCGCCAAGGAAAAGTGCCCCAAGTGCGGCGCAATGATGGTGCATAAGACCGGACGCAGCGGCAACTACACCGCCTGCATAGCAGAGGGCTGCGGATACGTGGTGCGCCCCGAAAAGAAGGAGAACAGGGAATGAGCCAGAAGGCCAAGGTAATAGGCGCGGGCCTTGCAGGCAGCGAGGCCGCGTGGCAGCTTGCAAACAGGGGCATAGAGGTGGAGCTTTATGAGATGAAGCCTATCCGCCGCTCCCCTGCCCATCACAGGGATACCTTTGCGGAGCTGGTATGCTCCAATTCCCTTCGTTCAGACCGGCTGCAGAACGGCGCAGGCCTCATGAAGGAGGAGATGCGGAGGCTTGGTTCCATTATAATGGAATGTGCTGACGCATGCCGTGTGCCTGCGGGCGGAGCACTGGCGGTGGATCGCGAGGGCTTTACCGGGATGGTGACGGATAAGATAAAATCCCATCCCAACATCACAGTAATACACGATGAGATAACAGCAATCCCCGATTCTCCCGCCATAGTGGCCACAGGCCCCCTTACCGACGGGAAACTTTACCGCGCTATTGAGGAGTTTTTCGGCATCAGCCTGCATTTTTACGATGCGGCGGCGCCTGTTGTCAGGGCGGATTCCCTCAACATGGATAAGGTGTTCCGGGCCTCCAGGTATGAGCGGGGCAGCGACTATCTCAACTGTCCCATGACGAGGGATGAGTATTTCACCTTTGTACGTGAGCTGGTAAACGCCGAGACCGCACCCCTGAAGGAATTTGAAACTCCAAGGGTATTTGAGGGCTGTATGCCTGTGGAGATAATGGCGAAGCGTGGGGAGATGACACTTGCCTTCGGGCCCCTGAAGCCCGTGGGCCTGAAGGACGAGCGCACAGATGTTAAACCCTTTGCCGTGGTACAGCTAAGGCAGGACGACGCGGAGGGAACGCTGTACAATATCGTAGGCTTTCAGACCAACCTTAAGTTTGGGGAACAGCGCAGGGTATTCGGCCTTATTCCCGGCCTTGAGAATGCGGAGTACGCAAGATACGGCGTTATGCATCGCAATACCTTTATAAATTCTCCCGGCAGACTGGATCACCGCTACAATGTAAAATCCACCCCCGGCCTGTATTTTGCGGGCCAGATGACCGGCGTGGAGGGCTACGTTGAAAGCGCGGGCAGCGGCCTTGTGGCGGGCATAAACCTTGCCCATGAGCTGCTTGGCAAGCCTCCCGTGGACTTTGGCAGACAAACCGCTCTGGGTGCGATGGCCCATTACGTGGCAGACTATTGCGGAAGCGATTTCCAGCCAATGAATATAAACTTTGGCATAATGGACGGCATAGAGAAAGCACCCTGCAAAAAGGAAGAGCGATATACCCTCATAGCAGAGCGTGCATTGTCCGTTATCGATGGCATAATAGCGAACATGCTGTAAACATTTCGGCCCGAATTAACACCCGGGCCGATTTTTATGATATGCTATACAAAGCAAAATTACCGAAAGGTGTTGAATAATATGTCACTTAAAGGTACTACCATAGTAGCGGTAAGGCGAAACGGCAAATGCGCCGTGGCGGGCGACGGTCAGGTCACCATGGGCGAGCGCACCATCATGAAGTGCACCGCAAAAAAGGTGCGCCGGCTGTACAACGGCAAGGTGGTGGTGGGCTTCGCAGGTTCCGTGGCAGATGCCTTTTCATTGTGCGAGCGTTTTGAGGCAAAGCTTACCCAATACAGCGGCGGCCTTAAAAAGGCGGCGGTATCCCTGGCCCAGGATTGGCGCAGCGACAAGGCTATGCGTCAGCTGGAGGCCATGCTTATAGCCGCAAACGAAGATGAGCTGCTGGTGATATCCGGCACAGGCGAAGTGATAGACCCGGATGACGGCATCGCCGCCATAGGCTCCGGCGGCATGTACGCCATGGCCGCGGCAAAGGCACTTATGGAAAACACTGACCTTGAGGCCAAGGATATCGCCGAAAAGGCCATACGCATAGCATCCGAGATATGCGTATTCACCAATGGAAATATAACCCTGGAGGAAGTATAGCCCTATGATGACCCCGAGAGAGACCGTAGAGGCGCTGGACAGATACATAATAGGCCAGAGTGAGGCAAAGCGGGCGGTGGCTATAGCCCTGCGCAATCGCTACAGGCGCAGCCGGCTTTCCCCTGAGCTTCGTGAGGAGATAACCCCTAAGAATATTATAATGATGGGCCCCACCGGCGTGGGCAAGACCGAAATAGCACGCCGCCTTGCAAAGCTGGTGGAAGCTCCTTTTGTAAAGGTGGAAGCCACCAAGTTTACCGAGGTGGGCTATGTTGGACGGGATGTGGATTCCATGATACGCGATCTTGTTGAGGCGGCGATACGCCTTTGCAAGGAACAGCGCATGAAGGCGGTAAGGGTAACCGCCGAGGCAAATGCGGAGCAGCGGCTGATAGATGCCCTTATGCCTGCATACAAGTCCGGCTGGAAAGCTCCGGAGAATCCTCTCCAGTTTCTGCTGGGGGGCAGCAAGCCCCCTGTGGAGCTCAGCGAGGAGGAGAAAAATCAGCGTATCACCAAGCGGGAAGAGATAGCTCGTGACCTGAGGGCGGGACGCCTTGAGGATGAGATGGTTGAGATACAGATTGAACAGCCCAATAACGGCTCAAACACTATGATAGCCATGGGCATAGACGTAAACCTCAACGAGATGATGGGCGGCATACTGCCTCCAAAGAAAAAGAACCGCAAGACCAAGGTATCCGAGGCCAGAAAGCTGCTCATTCAGGATGAGAGCGAAAAGCTTATCGACATGGACGAGGTGACCCAGGAGGCCATAGAGCGGGCTGAGCAGGACGGCATAGTGTTTATCGACGAGATAGATAAAATCGCCGCTGCATCAAATACGCACGGTGCGGACGTTTCTCGTGAAGGTGTTCAGCGTGATATTCTGCCCATAGTGGAGGGCTGCACCGTCACCACCAAGTACGGCCCTGTAAAGACAGACTTTATTCTCTTTATCGCGGCGGGCGCGTTCCACGTGTCCAAGGTATCCGACCTTATCCCCGAGCTGCAGGGCCGCTTCCCCATAAGGGTAAAGCTGGAACCATTGAGCGTGGAGGATTACCGCAGCATACTCATTCAGCCCGAGCATGCCATTACAAAGCAGTATGAGGCGCTGCTGAGAACCGACAACATACTGCTGTCCTTTACCGATGACGCTATAACCGCCATAGCCCGCTCCGCCTTCAATGCAAACGAGAGCGAGGAAAACATCGGCGCAAGACGACTGCATACCATTGTTGAAAACCTGCTGGACGATATTTCCTTCAACGCAGGCGGCGATCATCCCCTTACCAAGGTGGTGGTGGATGAAGAATACGTAAAGGAACACGTGCGCAAGGAATACGAGGGAGAGGATCTGCAAAGGTTTATCCTGTAACATCACATGAAGCGAAAGATAACCGCAATACTTATAACTGTCATAATATCGGCGCTGCTTACAGGCTGCGTGCAGGCCGCCACCACTGCCAACACCAACGTGGAGGTGCTGCCGGAGCCTAAGGCTACGTCTGTGTTTGCATTGTCTGTAACTTCTACTGTTGCCCCCGTAGTAACCTATGTGCCGGAAGAGATAAGCGAGCTGCAGGAGGATGTGGCGGCTATCTCATTGCCTGCGGAGCAAAGCCCATTGCCTGAGAATGGGGAAGAAGAGGCTGCTGAAGAAGCGGAACAAACTCCCGAGCCCGAAAACACAGGCAAGCCTGAAGCAACAAAAAAGCCTGAGGTTACCAAGAAGCCCGAAACTACAAAGAAACCAGAAGCCACAAAAAAGCCCGAGTATACCGTAACGGACGTGGAGGATCAGGAAGGCTATGTATACGCCAAGAGCGTAAACCTGCGCTCCGGCCCGGGGACAAGCTATGATGTGGTTAGGGAATACGAACAGTATCGTGAGCTTACCGTAACAGGCAAAAGCGGAGACTGGTATCAGGTAAAGGTGGGAAGCCGGGAAGGCTTTATGCTGAAGGAATACGTAAAGCTTGGCGAGGTGCCAAAGGAGACACCTA
>X73_One_humped_Camel__coassemble_302_pt1 | contig 15694 bp, 15 predicted proteins | sample X73_One_humped_Camel__metabat2_high_PE_013 | metagenome-assembled genome bin X73_One_humped_Camel
GTGCCAGTGACAGCACAGCGAGTATCATGCCCAAGATGCCGCGGTTGCCGTATACGCCGAAGAATTGCCACAGCTCCTGTCCCGAAAGATATCCTGCTCCAAGGTAGAATCCCGCATAGGAAAAGGCGAGCTCGGCAGTTTTGATAGTTCTGCTGTTTTCCATAAAACTAATTATAGCACAAAAGGCGTAAAATGCTACAAAATTTGCGTTGGTAATTGAGAATACTCACAGTTGTTGATGTGTACAACTATGAAACTTTGTATTATAATATAATGTGGTAGTAAATAGCTGGATATACCGCATATGGTATTGGAGGAATAAATGGGCAAGGATTACGATGTAAGCGATATCAAAATAATGGAGGGACTTGAGGCGGTGCGCATGCGTCCGGGCATGTACATAGGCAGCACCGGCATCAAGGGCCTGCACCATATGCTGTGGGAGATAGTAGATAACTCCGTCGACGAGGCGGCCAACGGCTTTGCTGATACGGTAAAGGTTACTTTGCATAGAGATCAGTCGGTGACCGTTGAGGACAACGGCCGCGGCATACCTGTTGGCATACATGAAAAGCTTGGCGTAAGCGGCGTTGAGGTGGTATTTACCCAGCTTCACGCAGGCGGCAAGTTTGATAATGATTCCTATGGCTTTTCAGGTGGTTTGCACGGCGTAGGCGCCTCGGTGGTAAATGCCCTGAGCGAATACCTTGAGGTTGAGGTGTGCACCGGCGGCAGGCTGTATCGTCAGACATTCCGCAGCTATGAAGGTGCCGACGGCAAAATGCTGTCGGGCCGACCCATGGCTCCCCTTGCGGAGGAAGGCCGTGTACGTCGTCAGGGTACCAAGATAACCTTCCTGCCTGATAAGCGCGTATTTGAAACCCTTGAAATGAACTTCGGCGTCATCTCCAAGCGCCTTAAGGAACTGGCCTACCTTAACAAAGGGGTTACCTTCATGCTGGAGGATGAGCGGGAGCGGGGCAATAAGAAGTCCAGCGAATACCGCTATGACGGCGGCATAATCGACTTTGTAAAATATCTCAGCGACGACAAGACGGCGATTTATGCCGAACCTATATATATCAGCGGGAAAAAGGATAATATCTCCGTGGAAATAGCCATGCAGCACAACGACGGCTATACCGAAAGCATATTCTCCTATGTCAATAATATTCCCACAACCGAGGGCGGTACACATGAAACCGGCTATAAGGCGGCTCTTACCAAGGTGCTCAACGATTACTGCCGCAAGGCCGGTATTCTAAAGGATAAGGATCCATCCCTTTCCGGTGAGGATTTCCGCGAGGGCCTAACTGCGGTTATATCATTGAAAATGCGCAACGTCCAGTTTGAAGGGCAGACCAAGACCAAGCTTGGCAATACCGAAGCTCGTACAGCGGTGGAGTACATCCTTTCAGAGCAGCTTGCCACATATCTTGACGACCTTAAAAACGGCGAAATTGCCGCAAAGATTGCAGACAAGGCTGCAAAGGCAGCAAAGGTTAGGGAAGCCGCCCGCAAGGCCAAGACCATGGCAAGGGAAAAGAGCAAGCTGGAAAACGCTCCTCTGGTGGGCAAGCTGTCTAGCTGCACAGGCCGAAACGCCGAGCTGAATGAACTGTTCATAGTTGAGGGCGATTCCGCAGGCGGCAGCGCCAAGCAGGGCCGCGACAGACGCTTTCAGGCTATACTGCCTCTGAGGGGCAAGCCGCTGAACGTGGAAAAGAAAAGGCTTGATCAGGTGCTGGCAAATGAGGAGTTCCGTTCCATTATTACGGCAATGGGAACAGGTATAGGCGAGGACTTTGATATTTCGGGCCTTAAGTACAACAAGATCATAATCCTATCCGATGCGGACCAGGACGGTGCTCATATTCGCGCAATACTGCTTACCTTCTTTTATCGGTATATGAAGGAACTCATAACCGACGGTCATGTTTATATAGGCCTACCGCCACTTTACAAGATACAGCGGGGCAAGGATATAAAATACGCTTATTCCGACGCGGAGCTCAGCAAGATGACCAAGGGTATGAAGGGATACACACTGCAGCGCTATAAGGGCCTTGGTGAAATGAACCCGGAGCAGCTGTGGGAAACCACCATGAACCCGGAAAACCGCTCATTGATACGGGTGGAGCTTACGGATGCGGCGGATGTGGAGCATCTGGTAACGGTATTGATGGGGGATAAGGTAGCCCCCAGAAAAGAATACATAAGCGAATTTGCAAACTTTAACAGAACGGATACTTTTGAGGACAAGGTGACCATAGAAAGCGCTGAAAGGTAAGCTATATGGCAAAAAAGAGAGACGATCAAATCTCATTTAGCGGAGAAACCATACTGACCAAGGGCATGGATGCCGTAATGCACGACTCCATGATACCCTATGCTGAGTATGTAATAATGGAGAGGGCGCTGCCCCGCATAGAGGATGGCCTAAAACCTGTACAGAGACGTATACTGTATACCATGATGGAGCTGGGCCTTTCGCCGGACAAGCCCCACAGGAAAAGCGCCCGAATAGTTGGCGATTGCCTTGGTAAGTACCATCCCCATGGCGATACATCCGTATATGATGCCATGGTGCGCATGGCTCAGGGCTTTAACATGCAGATGCCCATGGTGGACGGACACGGCAACTTCGGAAGCGTAGACGGTGACTCTGCGGCTGCCATGCGATACACAGAGGCCCGCATGACCCCTGTAGCCTTGGAGATGCTTCGAGATCTCGATAAGGATACCGTAAAGTTCAGTCTGAACTTTGACGATACTTTAAAAGAGCCGGATATTCTGCCCGGAAGGTTTCCTAATCTTCTGGTAAACGGTACATCCGGCATAGCCGTTGGCCTTGCTACGAATATCCCCCCACATAATATGGCAGAGGCCATTGATGCGGCTATTCTGGTTTTGGATAATCCGGATATATCTCTGGACGAGATAATGAAGGTAATGCCCTGTCCGGATTTCCCTACTGGCGGCTATATACTGGAATCCCCTGAAATACGGGCGGCATATGAAACCGGGCGCGGAAAGCTTACGGTTCGTGCAAAGACCGAGATAGAGGAGCAAAAGAACGGTAAAAAGCTTATCGTTATCACCGAGATGCCCTATCAGGTGAATAAGGCCAGGGCGCTGGAGGAGATACTGCGCGTCAGCGAAGAAAAGAAAGTGCTGTTTGCAGGCATATCCGGCATACGGGATGAATCCGACAGAATGGGTATGCGGGCTGTTATTGAGGTAAAGAAGGACGCGGACGCCGAGAAGATACTTCAGTATCTTTACAAGTATTCCGACCTTCAGACTACATTCGGCGTTAATATGGTTGCCATTGCCGATGGTAAGCCTCAGACCCTTGGCGTGAGGGAAATATTAAAGCATTACATTGCCCATCAGGAAAACGTAGTCACCAGACGCACAAAGTTTGACCTTGATGCGGCCGAGCGCAGGGAACATATACTGGAAGGCCTCATGGTGGCCATCGCCAATATCGACGAGGTCATTGCTCTCATACGGGCGGCAAAATCTCCCAAGGAGGCAAGGGAAGCGCTGGTATCACGCTTTGGCCTTACTGAAACACAGGCACAGGCGATACTGGACCTGCGATTACAGAGGCTGACAAACCTTGAGCGCCTTGCAATAGAAAAGGAATACAAGGAAGTAAAGCGGCAGATAAAAGAATACAAAGCTATACTTGCCTCAAAGGAAAAGCTTCGGGATGTTATACGCGCAGAGATGCTTGCCATAAAGGAAAAGTACTCCGTGCCACGCAGGACAAAGCTCATTGCCGGTGAGCAGGAGATAGTTGTGGCCCGCGAGGATATGATAGTGGTGGACGACGTGGTGGTGGCCCTTCTTGAGGGAGGCAAGATACGCCGCATGCCCAAGCGTAACTTCTCTGTGGAACAGATAGCCGCAGAAAAGCCTCGTTTTATCATGGATACACAGACTGATAAAAAGCTTTATATGTTCACTGATATGGGCAACTGCCTTATACTTTCTGTGGATGAGGTGCCGGAGACCCGTGCCAATGCAAAGGCCGTCAACCTTAACTCCCTTGTGCAGCTTGAAAAGGACGAGCGCATTATTGCCTGCTTTGACAGCGTCTCGGGAGATAAGCTGCTGTTCTATACCAGGAAAGGCAACGTCAAGCTCACGCCGGGCGCAGAATACGACATCCGGGCAAAGCGTACTTCCGCCATTTCCTTTAAGGATGGCGATGGTATTGTAGCTGTGGAAAAGGTCAGCGGAGAAAACAGCATAATCATGATAAGCAAAGGCGGCATGAGCATACGCTTTGAAACCGAAACCGTACCCGAAATGGGCAAATCCGCAGGCGGCGTAAAGTGCATGAAGCTGGACGCTGATGATGAAGTAATGTTTGCCGCTCAGATAGGGGACGAGGGCGAAATACTTACCATATCCGACCGTGGCTATGCAAAACGCAGCCTTGCCCTTGATTATGAGATACAGGGCAGAAACGGCAAGGGCCTGAAGACATTTGATTTCAAGAAAAACGGATCAAACGGCACAGCGGTAGCTGCGGCGTTCTATGTTAAGGAGCCTTACGATATAATCATCACCCAGTTCCACGGAACAGAGACCCGGCTTAATACCGAATCGGTACTTATAGAGCAGCGCGCGGGCAAGGGTATGCTTACGGTTATGGCGCTGCTGGATGATATCGTGATCGGAGGACGCAGGGCGCTGTCATAAAAGCATAGGGATGCTGAATACTTATATACCATCTTTCACACAAGGCGAAGGACGGTAGTAAGAATGAGGGTATCCATAGACGAAAACACAGCCTATATCAGCGGAACACTGGCGTGCGTGCCGCAGCTGGATCATCAATTGTACGGTGAGGATTTTTACAGGGCATCCGTGCTGGTGCCCCGCCTCAGCGGCACAATAGACTGCATCCCAATAACAATACCCGGGCGGCTGATGTTCAGCATGCCCTCAGAGGGGGACAGGATAGCGGTGTCAGGCCAGCTGCGCTCGTACAATCGGCACGGCGATCAGGGCAGCAGGCTGTGCGTGACACTGTTTGCAAGGAACATACAGCCAATGTATGATGAGGCAGCACCGGAAAACTATCTTACCCTTACAGGATATCTTTGCAAGCCCGCTGTATTTCGCACCACGCCCTTTATGCGGGAGATTGGAGATATACTCCTTGCCTGCAATCGGTCATTTAATAAATCAGATTATCTTCCCTGTATCGCATGGGGAAGAAATGCCCGTATAGTCAGCGATATGCCCGTAGGAAGCAGGCTGAGGATAGAGGGAAGGATACAGAGCCGCAGGTATCAGAAGATACTGCCGGACGGCACAGCTCAGGACAGAACTGCCCATGAGGTATCCTGCGCATCAATAGAATTGATATAATATTCAGACCAACGCACGAAAGACAAAACCGTAAAGGAAAGCAATATGGCAATGGATGGACTGAGCCTTGCGGCGGCCGTGGCGGAAGCCAGGGCGCTTGTGGGAGGCAGGATAGACAAAATTCAGCAGCCGGACAAGGACGAACTTGTGCTGGCGGTAAGAAGCGGGGGAGAAAACTACCGTCTGCTTCTTTGTGCGTCTCCGGAGCATTGCAGGCTGCAGCTTACCGGCGTAAAAAGGGAAAACCCAATCGAGGCACCGGCTTTCTGTATGCTGCTGAGAAAGCGTCTTTCGGGCGGACGTATTCTTTCAATAGACCAGCCCAACCTTGACCGTTCGGTGTATATATCCATAGAGGCTCAGAATGACCTTGGGGATATGGTGCCATATACCTTATGCGCCGAGATAATGGGCAAATACTCCAACATTATCCTTATCAGCGAAAAGGGCGTCATAATGGATGCCATAAAGCGGGTTGGCGTGGGCATGTCCAATGTGCGCACCATACTTCCGGGGCTTGAGTATATTGCTCCTCCTTCTCAGGAAAAGGCAGACCCAATGCGGGCAAGCCCTGAGGACTTTTACGATGCAATAAGCGGTGCTATGCGGCCGGACAAGGCGTTATCCGCACGGCTCTTTGGCCTTGCGCCCTCTGTTGCGGCAAAGCTTTTGGACAGCGCTACGCAGGGGCGAGGCTGGGAGCAGCTTGCAGAGGAGGAGCGCAAAAAGGCTGCAGAAGACATTTGTGAGTTTTACAGGCGGTTGTCTGAGGGCAGCTTCAGTGCTGCTATGATAATTGACCATCAGGGCGAGCCCGAAGGCGTACTCCCGTTTATTCCATATGGATGCGATTATCGTGAAATGCCTTCCATCGGCGAGGCGCTGGACAGCTTTTACGCCGAAACGGATATCATCCAGCGCATGCGCAGGCAGGGAGCCGGCATACGCAAGACCCTTCAAAACAACATCGAACGATGCAAAAAGAAGCTTGCCATGCAGGACGAGGCCATAAGCTCTGAGGGCGATATTGAAAAGCTAAGGCTGTATGGAGAGCTGCTTACCGCAAACGCCTATGCGCTGCAGCAGGGCAGCAGCGAGGCAGCGGTTTATAATTATTATATGGATCCGCCGGAGCCTGTAGTGATACCTCTGGATTCCCGTCTTTCGCCCAACGATAACGCCCAGAAATACTATAAAAAATATCAAAAGGCAAAAGCGGCAAGGGATATGGCCGCAGAGCAGCGGGAAAAGACCCTGGAGGAGCTTGAATACCTTGAGGGGCAGCTGGATAATCTGGATAAATGCACGGGCGATTCTGAACTGCGTGAGCTAAGCGATGAGCTGATGAACGAGGGATACATAAAGCGCCCCAAGGGAAAAGTCCAGAGATTGCCGGCGTCAAAGCCCATGTGCTTTATATCCTCAGACGGTATAGAGATATACGTGGGCAAGAATAACCGCCAAAACGACATGCTTACTCTTAAACTGGCGGGCCCAAGGGATATATGGATGCACACCAAGGAGATACCCGGTTCCCACGTTATAATAAAGGCGGAGGACCCGCCAAAGCAGACGCTGTATGAAGGGGCGCTGCTTGCCGCATATTACAGCAAGGGACGAGGCGGTGAGAACATCCCTGTGGATTATACCGAAAAACGCTACGTAAAGAAGCCCTCCGGCGCAAAGCCCGGCATGGTGATATACACTACTAACCGTACGGCCTATGTTACCCCCGATCCTGCAGAGATAAAGGCGATAAAGCAAAAAGCATAACAGAAAAAACAGGCGTTTCCATATAAAATGGAGACGCCTGCGTTATTTTGCTGCAATATACCGAATAGGCATATAAAAAACGCCGGAGGATGGCAAAATGAAACGAGCAATCATAATTATTTTATGCTGTATGCTGTTTATGTTCGGACTGTGTGGCTGCAGCAAAGGGGAAACAGCCGCAGTATTTGATGAAAACAGCGAAAGCGGAATGCGCCGTACAACGCTGTATCTTGCCACAGAGGATGGCTACGTGGTTCCGGTAATGAAGAAGATCCCCTGGGAAGAAGGAATAGGAAAGGCAGCACTCAGCTATCTTGTATCCGGAGCGGACAACGACCGCAGCGCATCCGGCATGGGGCTGAAAACCGTGATTCCCGAGGGAACCCAATACACATTGCGCATAGACGATGGCAAGCAGGCGACGCTGGACCTTATAGGATATCAGCCCCACAGCTCAAAGGAAGAAGAACAGGCCATGGTGGTGGCCGTGGTGAATACTTTAAGCGAGTTTGATTCCATCGAAACAGTTAAAATTACGGTGGATGGCAGCGATAAAAAAACATTACCCAACGGAACGGATATTTCAAAGCCTATGGGGGAATTTTCGCTGAATGTGGAAGATGGCGAAGTGCCCGTGTCGGGAACGGCTAATAAGCTGACTTTGTATTTTCCCAACATATCAGCCAGCTTGAATATCCCCGTCACACGATATACAGATAAGGTACCATCATTTGCCACGTCGATTCAGGAACTTGTGAAAGGTTCTGCCGACGGCAGGCTGCTGAATTGCTTTCCCAATGGCACAGAGCTTATGAGCGCTTACATTTATGACGGCATCGCTACGGTGGAGTTTAATCAGGAGTTTGCCGACATCAAACAGGATGAAGGAAAGCTGGAAGCCGCACGGGATGCCATATATCTGTGTGCAAATGAATTTGAAGAGGTCTATGGTGTGGATATTTTGGTTGAAGGAAAGGAGTACAGTTCCCATACCGAAGCTGTATCCGCGCCTGTGTATGTAAATGAATTCAGATAGAGTGGAAATCCATATCAACCTGTGTTAGAATAACCATGGCGATTTTTTACAAAAGGAGCAACATAAATGAAGCTGATAATAGCATCCAACAATGCCCACAAGGTAACCGAGATAAAGGCCATATTGGGAGATTATTACGAGCAGATACTGTCCCTTAAGGATGCGGGCGTAGAGATAGACGTGGAAGAGGATGCGGATACCTTTGAGGGAAACGCCCTCAAAAAAGCATCCGAAATATTTGATGCGGTGGATGCGGATGCTGTGCTTTCGGATGACAGCGGCCTTGAGGTGGATGCCCTTGGCGGCGCCCCCGGCGTATACAGCGCACGCTATGCGGGAGAAGGCCATGACGATGCGGCCAATAACGCAAAAATCCTTGAAAACATGAAGGATGTGGCGGATGAAAAGCGTACCTGCCGCTTTGTCAGCGCCGTTGCGCTGGTGCGCAGGGATAAGCAGCCAATAGTAGTGCGTGGCACAGTGGAGGGAATGTTGCTTCACGCGCCTCAGGGTGAAAACGGATTCGGTTACGATCCGCTGTTCTTCTATGGGCCCTTCAATAAATCCTTCGCAGAGCTTACCGCTGAGGAAAAGAACACCGTAAGCCACAGAAAGAACGCGCTTGAAGCCCTGCGCGCTGTTCTTGAGCGGGAAAAGTAAATGCGCATCGGAGTAGTAAGCGATACCCACGGCGATGAATTTGCCATTGCCGAGGTATTAAAGGCCGCGGGGAAAGTGGATGCCTGGATTCACCTTGGTGATAACCTGAGAGATGCGCCGGACTTTTCTAAAAACGGTGCGCAGGTGTATTCGGTATCCGGAAACTGCGATTTTTTCGGCGATACCGAGCAGATAATTCAGCTTGACGGCATAAGGATATTTGCCTGCCATGGACACACATATGGCGTGGATTCCGGTACCGCCCGCCTCAGCTACAGGGCGCAGGAGCTTGGGTGTACGGTGGCTCTGTACGGACACACCCATGTGCCGGATATAGATGAGTATCCCGATATGCTGATACTTAACCCAGGCAGCCCCACAAAACCCCGGCGCGGGGCGCCATATACCTTTGCCATGCTGACTACCGATGGCAAAGGATGGGCGGATTCCGAAATAATAAGAATATTCTAAAGCGTAAAGGCACGGGAGAACCGTGCCTTTGCTTTACTTAACTTTGATGGATTGAATGCCGCTTTTCATCACAAGCCTGCGAAGGAAAGGATGATACATGAAAGGACATTTAAGTACTTTCATACCAAGCTTTATGCGCAGCTTTAATGTTTTTCTGCGATACATTGCAGCAGGATTTGAGGAACTTAGGGCAGTGGAGAGCATATCGGCGCTTTCCATGGCGTAGCTGATTCCTTCAAGGGAGCTTGGGCTTATAAATCCTGCCGCCTCACCTATGAGGAATGCGTTGTTGGCCCCTATGCAAAAGTCATGGAATGACCGTGGCCTCAATACCACGCAGGCCTCGGTTTTTACCGGGATTTCAAGAGGAAACCCCATAGCTATAAGCTTTTTCTTTTGTGCTTCAAATCGGCTGCGGGATTCCTGCGCAGGGAAGGCACCGCCGAATATAAAGTATTCATCCTTTGAAATGGACCATGAGCAGCAGTCGCTGGTATCAGGGTCAAATATGCAGGAATAAAAGGGATTTTGATCATCGCATACAAACCATTGCTGTATGGCGGTATAGCTGCGCAGCTTTTTATTTGGAAAAAGCTTATTACGCACTATTGAATTGGCGCCGTCTGCGCCTACGATGTATTTTGCCGTAATGGAGTGACGAGTGCCATCCTGGCTGTATTCAATGGAATAGCCGCCGTTTACAGGAGTGATATCCATGCACAGACCCTCTGTACGCTTTACGTGGGGCGGTATCATGCCGCACAGCCACATATCAAACTTGTGTCGGTTCATATTGATATAGCAGCGCTGATAATGCCGCACAAGACCGGAACGCAGGTCTATGGTCTTTACGGAGAATATCTGTGGGTCTACTAATACGTCCTTTGGCAGGGTAATATTGTAGCGGGAGAGGGCCCTTTGAGCATCAGGCGCAAGAAGGCCGCCGCAGGGCTTTTCAAAACCTCCCGGCGTTTCTTTCTTTTTATCTATTATTATCGTGCGTATGCTGCTGTCCACAAGTCTTGCCAATGTGGCTCCTGCAGGGCCGGAACCTATTATGGCAAGATCATAGTCAAAGGATACGGGCATGTATTTCCTCCGCAAAATAGCAAATAAGCTGCGGCATTATCCGCAGCTTTATTATACTGGTTTTTGCATTAGTTTTCAACGGCGGCGGGTTATGCCCAATCACGCCATTTTATCAGCCGCTTTTCAAAATATGCCACGCAGTAGTACATAATGGCGGCCAGTACGCACAGTATTACTATGCTAGCCATTACAAGGTCCAGCTTGAAAACCTGACTGCCATATACGATAAGATAGCCAAGCCCCGCACGGGATACAAGATATTCACCTACTATTACTCCAACCCAGCTCATACCCACGCTTATTTTTAGTGCGCTCATTATGGTGGGGATGGATGCTGGCAGTACGACCATTGTCAGTATCTGCAGGCGGCTGGCGCCAAGGGTGCGCATAAGCAGCTGTTTTTCGCCGGTTATTTCGTTGAAGCCTGCCAGTACGGTCATCACTGTAACGATAAGGGAGATTAGCAGGCCCATTATGATGATGCTTTTTATGCCTGCGCCAAACCATACTATCAGTATAGGGCCGAGAGCAATCTTAGGCAGTGCATTAAGCACTACAAGATAAGGATCAAGTATCCTGGCCAGCGAGCGGCTCCACCACAGTATGACTGCAATCAGCGTGCCCAGTATAGTTCCAAACACAAAGCCTACAACTGTTTCAAACATGGTAATGGCAATGTGATGAAAAAGCTCATTATCGCTGTACAGTCTTACGATGGTATCCCATACACGAGAGGGTGAGCTCATAATAAACGGATCTATCCAGCCCATCCTTGCAAAGAATTCCCACAGAGCTATTGCGGCAATCAGTATGAAATACCTGAAAAAGCTGACTGTGCGGTTTTGTCGGCGGATACCATTGAGATAGATGATATGCTCCTGTGACATGGCGTTAGTGTTCATGGTCTATCTCCTTCCATATGATATCAAAGTAGTCCTTGAATTCCGGACTGTTGCGCCGTTCAAGGGGAGTATTTCCGCCGGACAGCGATACTTTATGTTCAGCTTTGATGCGTGCGGGACGAGAGGAGAAGACAAGTATCCTGTCGCTCATGGATATAGCCTCGGATATGTCATGGGTAACAAGTATGGCTGTCTTGCCTTCGTTTCGTATTATGCCATACATCTCGTCACAGGCTTTGAGACGCGTTTGATAATCCAATGCGGAAAAGGGTTCATCCAAAAGTAAAAGCTCGGGAGAACAGGCCAGAGTGCGAATCAGCGCAACCTTTTGCCGCATGCCGCCCGACAGCTGCCGCGGATAGCTTTTTATAAAGTCGCTCAGTCCGTATGTTTCCAGCAGATTATGGGCAAAGGCGCGGGTGTCGTCGTTGAGTATCCCCTTTACCTGCAGGCCAAGTAATACATTTCCTTCCACCGTGCGCCAATCCAGCAGATGATCACGCTGCAGCATATAGCCGGGACGATGCCGGCTGTGCAGGGTTATTTTGCCGTGGCTGGGGTCCATAAGTCCTGCTATCATTGACAGTATGCTGGTCTTGCCGCATCCGGAAGGACCAACGATGGATAAGAACTCCCCGCGGCTAACGCTGAAGGTTATATTTTCCACCGCCAAGGTTTCGCCGGTGGGCTGATGATATGTAAGGCCAACGTTGTCTGCTTCAAGCAAAATTTCAGCCATATAAAGCCTCCGTTTTAATTTATACATCAATGTATTCTCTGTAACCTTGTGTTGTGCGTGAAACAACTGGGATCACGATGCGTAATATAATAAAGAAGGGGGTGAGAAGCATGCAAAAAAGGCCGTCCATGGTATACATTAGAAGGCGATGCTGCAGCAGAAGGACGTTCAGGTGCTGTGCGGCGTTTACAATAATGCTGATAATGATGCTGTGTTTGAATATAAGGCTGATATGGGCGCTGGTATGGGCAGGAGTATTTACCGCAGTATTCAGGTTGTTCATTATAGGAAGGTATTTATAAAATCATGAAATGCCCAAAAAACAAATGAGCCGGTCTCAATGACCGACTCACGCATGATGTCTTAATAATTAGACGCTGCGCTGAACCTTGCCGGAACGAAGGCAGCGAGTGCAGACGTTCATCTTGCAGGGAGTACCATCAACAACAACGCTTACGCGCTGAATATTGGGAGCCCATGCATGCCTGGTTTTCCTGTTGGAATGGCTTACCCGGTTACCGGACATCATCCCCTTATTGCAAACCTCACAGAACTTACCCATGTATTTACACCTCCTTACCGACAGTAAGCATATTGCTAAAATCAAACAGTGCTATTCTAACACAAGGTAATGTGTTTTGCAAGTGGAAAATACACTGTAAATGGATATATTTTTTAATAAAGCAGAGCTTCGCTACCGCTTTTGTCAACAATGTACCATGAACCGTCCCTCATGGACACTGCAAAGCCATCCGAGAAGCTGCCGGGTTCGGTATAGCGGTAGTCTATTTTCAGGGTGCCTGATGTATCAATGTATCCCCACAGGCCCTGAGCATTCTTAACTGCCGCAAGACCGTTTGAGAAGGAGCGAGCTTCCATGTACTGAGGGGTTATAGCTGTGGCTCCCATGTCATTGATAAACCCCCAAAGACCCTCTTCGCGTATCGCAGCAAAGCCGCCGGAAAATGGCAAAGCCGCAGAATAGGTTTTGCGGAAGGCGCTCTTGCCGTAGCGGTTCATAAAGTAGCAGCTGCCGTTATCGTCGATAAGGGCAAAGTCCTCACAAAAGCCCTCGCCGGATGTGCCGCTGTTGAGGGTTATAAGTGGTTCGCCCAGCTTGTTTATTATGTAGCCCTTGGAAGAGAGAGTCACAAAGGCCAGATCATTGCTGAATGGATTTGCGGAGGACCATTTTTCCGTGATGGCAAGATTGCCGGCAACATCGATATATCCATAGGAGGATGCAGAACGTACCGCGGCGCGGCCGCAGCTGAAGGGGCCGACTTCGCGGTAGGAATAATTGATGACAACATTTCCGTTCTGATCTATAAAGCCCCACTTGCCGTCCTGCTCAACGCCTGCATAGCCTTCGCTGAATGAGGATACATTGGTCCACATAGGTTCGGCAATCCATGCGCCGGATCTGTTGATAAGACCATACAGGCCATTTTGTGCGGCGAAAGCTACGTTGCCTTCGAATTCTTTTGCAGTGGAATATGCGGGCAGAATAACGATTTCTCCGGAGGTGTTTTTATATCCCCACAGGTTATTGGCCATGTATGGAATAAGCCTGCCTGACCCGGAAACGACAACGTTCTGAGGAGTGGGGGTGGGAGTGGCGGCTATTATTGCGGCGGCTTCCTCTTCGGCAAGGCGCTTTTCTTCTTCCATGAGCACATTTGCCCCTCCGCCGTTATATAGCAGACCGTATCCCAGAGTACAAACCAAAATCGTTATTATTATGCTGCCATAAACTGACAGCAGTGGCTTTCGCCTTTTTTGCGTGCGCTGTCTTTCCATGAAATTACTGTTCCTGATTTTCCAGAACTATGCTGATAAATCTTTCGGCAGCGGCAGAGAGGGGAACGCCTTCAAGGGAGATAAGTCCTATGCCGCGGGAGGGCATAGGCTCTGCAAGGTCTATCTCAAACAATTCACCGCTGTTGAGGGCGGCCGCGGCAAACTCGGAAGTGACACAGGCAATACCTAGGCCTATTTTGGCAAACTCAACCAGCAGGCTGTGTGCGCCCAGCTCGATTTCCGGATGCAGGGTTATGCCGCTCATAGCTGCAAAGTCATCGAGGTATTTACGGGAATTTGAAGCCTGCTCAAGTAATACCAAGGGTTCCCGGGCAAGCTCTGCCATGGATACCTGACGGCCCTTAAGGTGAGAGAACCTGTTGGAGGCAACAAAGGAATCGTGGACTTTAAGCACATCCCTGACACACAGGGCGCTGTCGGATACCGGCAGGTTTACGAGGGCGATATCCACCTTGCCTACTTTGAGCAGTTCCACGGTTTCCGGGGTAGTACGGTTGGTAACCTGAAGCTGTACTTCAGGGTATTCTGTATGGAATTTTTCAAGATAGGGCAGCAGGAAAAACTGGCACAGGGTATCGCTGGCGCCAATCATGAGGCCGCCGGACTGAAGGGTGCGCATACGGTTCAGCTTGTCCTCTGCGGCGGTAATAAGGCTGATGGCCTTGTCCGCATAGCTGTACAGCATACGGCCTTCGCTGGTGAGGGTTATGCCACGGCTGGTGCGGGTAAACAAAGTACAGCCAAGCATGTATTCCAGCCTGTGCATGGATTGGCTTATTGCAGGCTGGCTGACATAAAGCTCCCTTGCTGCGTGCGAAAGGCTTCCGCAGCGGGCAACGGTACAGAATATGCTGTAAAGATCCAAATCGGCCGGCATGATATATCCTCCTGTAAGGGTAATGGTTTTAAATAGTGACTTTAGGTATATTGCCCAAAGGGTAAATATTTGCTAATATTATATAAAGCATAAGAAATACTTATTATAATTTTTAATTATATAGCATTTATATATGCTTTGCAATTATAAATCTGCAGGATATGGAATATTTAGATAATAAGCAATATAAATCTTTAAATCTAATTGGAAAAAACGAAGAAAGGATTCACTTGAATCGTGGGATTCATGATTTATAAATCAATGAATTGGCACAGTATGCTAAAACAAACTTTTATACTTTATAAAAAAGAGGAATTATATGGCGCATTACGACTGGAAAGAACTGTATGAGGGCATTGAAGGCTGCACCAAATGCAGGCTGTGTGAAAAACGCAGCAATATAGTTATCGGCGAAGGTGACCCAAAGGCCACCATTATGTTTATCGGAGAAGGGCCGGGACGGGAAGAGGATGAAACCGGAAGGCCTTTTGTTGGCGCCGCAGGCAGGCTTCTGGATAAGATGCTAGGCGCAATCGATTTAAAGCGGGAAGATGTCTATATAGCCAATATAGTCAAGTGCCGTCCGCCGGGAAACAGAACTCCGGAGCTCAGCGAAGCGGAAGCGTGTCTGCCGTATCTCAGGGCGCAGTTTGCGCTGATAAGGCCAAAGATAATAGTTTGCCTCGGCGCTACGGCTGCCAGATATATATATGATGAAAACGTGCGCATAACACGCGACAGAGGATGCTGGAAGCAGAGCAAGGGCGTGTGGATATTGCCTACGTATCATCCTGCGGCGCTTCTTAGGGATGAGAGCAAAAAGCGGGAAGCCTGGGAAGATATGAAAAAGCTCAGGCAAAAATACGATGATATATCACAGATGTAGGTTTGTCAAACATATTGGACAGAATAGCTGCTCAAGAATGTATTGGGAG
>X73_One_humped_Camel__coassemble_303_pt1 | contig 15603 bp, 13 predicted proteins | sample X73_One_humped_Camel__metabat2_high_PE_013 | metagenome-assembled genome bin X73_One_humped_Camel
CCTGACTTGCAGAGGACGAGCTCCAAATCCCGTGTTACCACCTCTATTTATCCGGTTCTCACGATACCGGACCTTTTCGAGTAACCAATGCGGATACAGCCGCCCTATACTCTATCACTGTAACGGGTGAAGCCCGTCCCCGCCTACCGGTTGCCTTTCGGGGGGAGGCTGATGGCGTGTATTCCCAAGCGGCGGCCTGTTGACTTGCACCAACCGTCAACTCTCTGAAGGCTCCGTTCATGGTACTATTTCGCCGTCATGGCCTTTTCAATACCAATTGCGTTGAATTATATATTATCCATCCGGCTTTGTCAAGCGAATAAATATTTTATTTTTTATGGCATTGTAGATTAATTATGCAGAGAGATTGTCCTTTGCGTTTTTGACTTTCAAATAGGGCAGGGCAATGCTGGACACTATCAGCACAAGGCCGATAATACTGAGAAGCCCCAGCTTTTCATGCAGTACCACAGCCCCGAGCAGCGTGGCGATAGCGGGATTTATGGCGCAGAAAAGGCCTGCTCTGTCTGCAGAAACCCGGCTCTGGGCCACCGGCTGCAGGGTAAAGCCAAATCCTGTGCACACTATGGCAAGCTCCAGTATCATCAGTATGCTGCCGCCGTCCGTGGGGATGCGGGGCTGCTCAAAGATAAAGGATGCAATCAGAGCATAAACGGCAATGGAGCCAACTTGAGCTATGCCTATGCATAGAGAATCACAATCCCTGTGGGCTACTCTGTCGGTGATAAGTATTGCCGCGGCATAAAGCAGGGCGGACATGAGCCCCCAGAACATACCTATGGTAAAGCTGCCTATTTGAGCGCCAAGACAGAATACGCCGGTAAGGGCCATAACGGCACTGCATATGGTCATGGGAGCAGGCAGCTTTTTAGCGAGTATTGCGCCGAAAAGGGGCACAAATATTATGGAGCAGTTTTCCAGCAGGGATACGGTGGTGGTATCTGCGGTATGGAGGGCGGTAAGCTCGCAGCTCATTACCAGAAAATACATCAGCCCAACAATGCATCCCGCAAGGAGATCCCGCTTTGTGATATGCGAAACCCGCTTTGGGAAAATTATAAGCAGCAAAATAAATGCTGAGAGAAATCTCAGAGCCAGCAAGTTAAAGGTGTCAAGGCTGGCCAAAGACATCTTGGTAAAAATAAATGATGTGGCGCGGGCTGCGATAACAGAGGCCAGCAGCAGCTCATACTTGCGGGAGGACATGATAGCTCACTCCTATAAAACGATGATGCATAAATAATACATCGGGGCAATCGGATTGTAAAGCCGCTGACAGGTGAAATGTTCTTGAGGGAACGCGTTGCCTGGGGTGCAAACAGGTGCTATAATATATAATATCTTATGAGTACATCAAAAGAGCAAACTGTAATCTTCAGGAATTAATTATCTGCAAGAGGAGCTTATATTTATGAAAAACAATACCAATCTCGGCGCACCCTTCAGCTTTATCCTTCCCACCAGAATAGAATACGGCACAGGATGCCTTGCAAAATTGCCCGATATACTCAAAGAAGCGGGGGTAAAGCGTCCGCTGCTGGTAACGGATAAGGGCATAAAGGCCGCGGGCATTGTGGATAAGGTAACGTCCTGCCTTGATGACGCAGGGGTTACATATCTTGTGTTTGACAATATAGAACCCAATCCTAAGGACTATAACGTGGAAGAGGGCGCAGCGGTGGCTCGAGAATTCGGCGCGGATTCCATAATAGCCGTGGGCGGAGGCAGCCCCATAGACTGCAGCAAGTCCATAGGCGTACTGCTGGCTCACGATGCCGATAAGATAAAGCCCTACGAGGGCAAGACCGGGGTAAAGAAGGCCATACCGCCTCTGTTTACCGTGCCCACTACCTCCGGAACCGGCAGTGAATTGACCTTCTCATCCGTTATTACGGATACTGCCAATCAATATAAGATGACGGTAAAGAGCCCCCTTATCGCCGCAAGCGTCGCACTGTGCGATCCTGAACTTACGGTATCCGTGCCCGCAAGCGTTACCGCTGCCACCGGCGTGGACGCCCTTACCCATGCCATAGAGGCATACACCGCAAACTGCTCCGAGCCCTTCAGCGATGCAGTGGCCCTCTATGCCATAGAGCTTATTTACAACAATTTGGAGACCGCCGTAAAGGACGGGGCCAACATAGGCGCAAGGGAAGCAATGCTCATGGGCAGCATGCTGGCAGGCGTGGCCTTCAGCCATTCGGATGTGGCATCCGTACACTGTATAGCTGAGACCCTGGGCGGAATATACGACCTGCCCCATGGCCTGTGCAATGCCATTTTCCTGCCCCACATGATGGAATACAATTCCTGCTGCTGTCAGGATAAATACGCTCGCGTGGCAAGGGCAATGGGCCTTGAGTTCAAAACTGAGGAAGAGGGTGCCGCAAAGGCCGTAGCCGCTGTGCAGAAGCTCTGTCTGGATGTGGGCCTGCCCGAGTTCAAGTCCCTTAATGTGCCTGAGGAAAGCTATGAGAGGATAGCGGAAATATCCGCAAGGAATATTTCCACCGAAAGCAATCCCAGGCCCATGGCGGTGGAGGATTACATTGCGGTGCTGAGGATGGCAAGCAAATAGGATAACCAAAACGCATCTCCAATATTACAAAAAGCCCACGATCTTGTGGGCTTTTGCTGTTTGGCGGCTATTGTCCGATATTCTTAAGCATTGTGGCATATGCGTCTGATATTTCCAGCAAAGAGTACTTCATGGCCGATGAAAAATCTGTTGGCCCGGCATAGCTGCCCTCTGCAAGGGTACTTAGAGAAGCAGTGCACTTATCGCAGCACTCCGCAAGGGAGGAAAGGGCGGGGGATGCGTCAGCGTATTTGTACAGCCCCTGGCAGGAGGAATCCAGTTTGGTTCGAATGTCATTGACCAACGCCGCTCCTTCCGATGGACTCATGGATTTTTCGTCAAACTCTATGCAGGCGGCGCAGAGGGCGGTCTGGGCATCATGAAGGGCTAAAAAACTTTGTTTTATGCTCTGTATTTCGTTTTTGCCTGCGGTTATGCTGAAGGTCACGGCAGGGGCGGATATGTCGTATACTGCGCAGTCAGAGCCCTCGCTGATAAGGCGCTCCTTTACCGTGCGGGCCTCGGTTTCCGTGCCATAGCCCGAGGCCAGCACACGATACATGCCTTCGTCATTGTATACGTATCCGCCGGCGCCACGCTCCTTAAGGCTGTCTGAAAGGGCAGAGGCGTTTTCTTCTGAAGAAAATACTCCCATCTGCAGGGCGAAGCAGCTTATGGCAGGCAGCTCCACATTTTCGCTGACGGAGGATATGCCGCCGTTAAGGCTGACCTCCAGTGATTCCTCATTGGCGGTGCTTTCCTGCTCAAGCTTATCCAGACCGTCAGCATTGAAAACAGGCAGCTCGGATAATGCGCTGAACGCAGGAGCCATAACCTCCTCTGCCAGCCACTTGCCTGCGGCGGATGCGGTAAACAGGTATATTATCAGCCCCACCATTACAAGGGCACCAAGGGCCCTGCCCGCGCCGGAGGACTTTCTGCGCCTGCGTTTTCTCCGTCTTGCGTATTCCATTGCAACATCTCCTTTGTGGTATGGTATATGGATATTCAGCAAAGGGGTTGTACAGAACAACAAAGGCACATGACGAAAATCATGTGCCTTTAAAAATTTGTGCGAGCAAGCCGTAAGCCGAGTTCTGTCCGGGACTTTCGTCCTTGGGTGACCATCTATCTAGGCCTGTCGTTGCCGGCAGGCTCGTGCGATTATCAAGAGCGTGACGGGCCGCCATTAAATGCTCTCATTCCAATCTTGCACCGGGTGGGGTTTACATGGCGGACAAGTCGCCAGGCCGCCGGTGAGCTCTTACCTCGCCTTTCCATCCTTACCGCAGTAAACTGCGGCGGTATCTTTCTGTTGCACTTTCCCTGGAGTCGCCTCCGCCGGACGTTATCCGGCACCCTGCCCTGTGGAGCTCGGACTTTCCTCATACGGTCAAAGCCGCATGCGGTCACCTGTCTTACTCGCAAACTTTGTATTCGGTTGTAAATGTGCGCTACTGCTTGTTGTAAAGTATCCTTCCGCAGTTTTCGCATTCTACCAATCCGGTGCCGGATTCCACCTTTTTTACGATAGAGGTGGGGAGAGACATGCGGCATCCGCTGCACTGATTGTTTTCCACAGTAGCTATGGGGTTGGTATAGTTGGAGCGGATCGCGGTATAGCGCTTGATCAGCGCAGGGTCAATGCCCTCTTTCAGCTTATCCGCCGCGGCGACAGCCTGTTCCCTTTCGGGGGCGGCCTGTGCCTTTTCTTCCTCGCAGGCGGCGCGTACCGCGTCGTATTCCTTCTTGGCTTTGCCTGCCTTGGCGTAGGTTTCTTTGTAATCGGCGCTGGCCTTTTCGGGGAAGGCGATAGCGTCGGTAATGTCCTTGCGGGCGGAGGTTATCTGGTCCATAAGGCCTTCCATGGACTTGCGGGCCTCGGTCATTTCGGCGGCGGTGCATTCCTCGTCATGTTCCATGGTGGAAAAATCGGAAAGCTCCAGCTCCAGCCTGCGCTCAAGGTCCTGGCAGAGGGAAGTCAGCCGGGTGAGGGCGGCGCCCCTTGCTTCGATATTCTTGGTGAGGGTGGCTGCCTGTGCCTGCTGCTCGGTAAGGAAGGAATGGAGCTTGTTGAGGCGGGCACGGTTGGGGGTGGTCTTGAGGCGCTTGTCTATTTGGCAACGACCTGCTAAGCCTGGTCGTACAGCCAGAGATCATCTATCTTGGTCATGGAATTACCTCCTGTAGTGATAGCCCGGGGCGTATTATATGCCCCTGAGACACGCCGATTCCGAACGTGTCAACTTATATTGTACATCATTAGTGAGGCCTTGTAAACGGCTGATAAGGGGCTGTAAAACCACTTTTTCCGTCTCATAATGGCCTGCCTCAACTATGCACAGGCCCATTGCGTCTGCCTGAATGGCGAGATGGTGCTTCATTTCCCCTGTGATAAAGGCATCCGCGCCCGCGGCCTTGGCGGCAAACATATCCTCCGCTGCGCTTCCGCCGACCAAAGCAATGCGCTGTACGGAAGTTGTGTCGCTTCCGGTTATGCGCACTCTGGTGCCGAGCTTTTGCTCCACTGCCCGGGCAAGGTCGATAAAGGGCATGGAAGCGGGCAGCATACCTATGCGGCCCAGATTATCTGGGGGCAGTTTTTCAATATTCTGAAGCCCCAGCGTTTCCGCAAGGCAATCATTTACGCCGCCGTCAGCGGAGTCAAGGTTGGTATGGGCGGCAAAAAGGCCTATGCCATTGCGTATAAGCATATATGCTCCTGCCGTATCCGGGTCATCCGGAGCAATGCGCTTTACGCCGCCAAAGAATACGGGATGGTGGGTAAGCAGAAGGTCTGCGCCCCACTCGATTGCTTCTTTTGCGGTCTGCACGGAACAGTCCAGCGCCACCAGCACCTTGGATATTTCGTTTTTTTCCGTGCCTATCAGCAGGCCGGGGTTGTCCCATGGGCAGGCCAGCTCCTTTGGGGCTATGGTTTCCATTGCGGCCATAAAGTCATTCAGCTTCATTTTTTCATCTCCGTAGCAAGGTTTATAAGTGTATCAGCTCTGTTGATTATATCCAACAGAGCATCGGGCGAGACGCCCTTGCGCTCTGCCTGAGCAAGCCTTCTTACGTGGCCTGCCTTATACTGCTCAAGCAGCGGCAGCAGCAGAGGGTCGCCCTTTTCAAACATTATATGCCCAAGGGAATACTCGTCCTCGGGGAACCACGAGGGTATGGTATCGGGCTCGCCGGGGGTGGCTAAGATTATCTGGTATATGCGCCCTGCGTCTAGCACCAGCCGCTCATCGGTTATGCGGAAGTGATTTTCCCTGAGGAAGCGCCGCAGTTCTTCCACGCCCCGCATGGGCTGCATGACTATGGCTTTTGCGCTGTGAGCTACATCAAGTGCTGTGTCCAGTATCCTTGCGATAAGCTCGCCTCCCATGCCCGCGATAATGATGGCGTCTGCACCGCCCATGGAAAGGTGGCTTATGCCATCGGACACCACGGTATCCATGCGCTCTGAAAGGCCGCACTTTTGTGCCAGCAGCCTTGCCTTTTCCAGGGAAGGCCCGCTTATGTCGGATGCGGTAACTCGCTTTGCCCGGCCCTGCTGAAGCAGCGCCACAGAAAGCCTGCCGTGATCACAGCCTATATCCGCGGCGTGATTTGCCGCTATTATCATGTCCGCCGCGGCCTGCAGCCGGGGACGGAGCTGAACTGTATTCTTCATATTGATACTATATAATAAATGACGTGCCGATGCAAACGGCAATGACAAATCAAATAATGTGTAATATAATATACTTATCTATATGTATACACATCTCATTTCCCGCAAAACGGGAACAGGAGGCAAAATATGATGACAAAATGGGCAGGACAGCTGGATAAGGACAATGTACTCATGGAGTATCCCCGTCCCCAGCTGCGCCGCAACAGCTATATAAACTTAAACGGACTGTGGAGTTATGCCATAGTCAGGGGCAAAGGCATACCCGACAAGCCTGACGGGGAGATACTTGTGCCCTTTTCGCCCGAGTGCGCCCTTTCCGGGGTTATGCGCAAGGTAACGCCCGAGGATACACTGTGGTACATGCGCAGCTTCATACTCCCTGAGGATTTTAACATTGGCAGGGTGCTGCTGCACTTTGGGGCGGTGGATCAGATAGCCACCGTGTATCTGAACGGCATAGAGCTGTGTACCCATACCGGAGGGTATACCCCATTCTCCATAGACATAACCCGGGAGCTTAAGGAAGAAAACCAGCTCATAATTAAGGTCAAGGATCTTACGGACACATCCCACCATACCCGCGGCAAGCAAAAGACCCGCAAGGGAGGCATATGGTATACCCCCCAGAGCGGCATTTGGCAGACGGTATGGATGGAGAGCGTACCTGAGGAGTATATTTCAGGGCTCCATATAACTCCGCTGTACGATGAGGAAGCGGTGGAGATAACCGTATTTTCCCATGTGGAGCGTCCCTGTACCGCTAGGGTAGGTATGATCGTTGCTCAGGGCAACACCAATGTTCCCATGCGCATGAGCATGCAGGGATTTACTCCCTGGACGCCGGAAAATCCCTATCTTTACGATTTTTCCGTATCCATGGGAGAAGACCGGGTAGAAAGCTATTTCGGCATGCGAAAGTTCGAGCTTAAGGAGGACGAGGCGGGCATAAAGCGCCTGTTCCTAAATGGTAAGCCATACTTCCACAATGGCGTGCTGGATCAGGGCTATTGGCCTGACGGCCTGTATACTCCCGCATCCGATGAGGCTATGGTAGCGGATATCCTGGCCATGAAGGAACTGGGCTTCAACATGCTGCGCAAGCACATAAAAATAGAGCCTCTGCGCTGGTATTACCATTGCGACAGGCTGGGAATGCTGGTATGGCAGGACATGGTGAACGGCGGCGGCAAGTACGACAGCCTGACCGTGGTTGCCCCTCTGTTTACCGGGGCGAAGATAAAGGACGACAGATATGCCCGCTTCAGCCGCTCCGATGAGGAGGGCAGGGAGCAGTTTAAAAAAGAGCTGGACGAAATGATAGCCCACCTGTATAATTGCGTATCCATTGCGGTGTGGGTGCCCTTCAACGAAGGATGGGGACAGTTTGACGCGGCGGATATAGCCGGGCGTGTAAAAACCATGGATCCCACAAGGCTTATCGACCATGCCAGCGGATGGCACGATCAGGGGGCGGGAGATATATACAGCCGCCACGTATACTTCAGGCCATATCGATTTAAGGCGGACGATAAGGGCAGAGCCGCAGCCCTTACAGAGTGCGGCGGCTACAGCCTGCGCCTTGAGGACAGCGGCGAAGCCGCAAAGGAATTCGGCTACAAAAAGCTTAAAAGCCGCGAGGAGCTGATGGCCGCATACAGAAAGCTGTACGAGCAGGAGATAATCCCTGCCATCCCCAAGGGGTTGTCCGCGGTGGTATATACCCAGCTCAGCGATGTGGAAGGGGAGACAAACGGCCTCCTCACCTATGACCGTGATATACTCAAAGTGGACGGTGATGCCGTGCGGGAGATAAACAGCAGGCTGACCTATGCCCCTCAGGGAGAAAGCGAAAGCTGATTTGTGCTCGCTCCGCCGCAGTTGGCGATGGCCTCCGCAAGAAAATCCACGCTGTTGAGGGCCTGCTCGAGGGTATTGGCGTTGTGGCCCACCTCAACCAGCAGGCACTGGTCTGATATGTGCTGATTGTACCTGCCGCTTTTTACCCGTATCTCACGGACAAGGCCTTGGTCAATACCTGCCACATATTCCGTTATGCGCTTGGCAAGGGCGTAATTGGCTTCAAAGTCCGGCATTTCGGAATAGCCTGTGCCGGTGGCTCCCTTGCCTGTGCCCACCACAAACATAATACGCGCGTACTCTTTGCCGTCTATGGTCACATAGTCGGCAATTTCTTTTGGGTCGTTGCCGTAGGCGTCCCGGTGTACGTCTATGAACATGGTGAGGGAGGGGTACTTTTCCTTGTATTTTTCCATGGTGACCACAGAGCGGGAGTATGCTGTGGCAAGTTTGGGCGGCTCGTGGTTGGTGGTGTCGTGCAGCACGGCGATCCCGTAGCTCCTGAGCTTTTCTGCAAGCTTTTCTCCCACCGCTATCATGTTTTTGTCATTTTCATCTGTGCGCCACATGCTGCTGTCCTCATAGGTGCAGTCCTTGGTTTTAAAGTATGCTTCTGTTGCGTGGGTGTGGTATATGAGTATCTTTGGCTCGCTGCCCCCAAGATCTATATCCGGTGCGCTGGGTATGAGTTCTATGCTTATGCCGGGAGGGACTGGATCAGGCTCGGGCGTAGGCTCGGGCTGGGATGACGGCATGGGCGCTGCCTGCAAAAAAGGGAACTGCATTGAAAGCAGCAGATGACCAAGCTCACAGTTGCCGTCATAATAAGCCCCTATCCGAAAAATGTAGATAAGGGTACAAAGCATAAACAATATCAGCGATGTAAGGGATATCCTATGTGTTTTGCGGCGTTTCTTCTGCATAGCGTGACAAGCCCTCCCCATACATGGTATGAGGGAGGGCTGTGGGGTATGCTATGGTATTTTGCAGGCGGTCAGGCTATCAGCATGCGAACATCTTCATAGTCGGTTTTGAACAGGGCAAGGTTTATGGCGTCCGCTATGACCCGGGACATATCCTCCGCGATGGCGTCGATATCTTTGGGCGTTACTACCAGCGGCCCAAGGTTTTCGTTGATGACCTCTGCCGCGAGGCCCCGGAGCTTTTCCTCGTCGCCGTGGAGGCCTGTCTTATCTGCGATAAGGGAGATCACCTCCTGTGAAATTGTGGCGGCATGAACAACCATAGGGACACCTATGGCTATAACAGGCACGCCGAAGGCCTGGCTGGTAAGGCCCTTGCGGGTATTGCCCACGCCGCTGCCGGGGCTTATGCCGGTATCCGTAAGCTGTATTGTGGTGCTGATGCGGGCGGCACGGCGGGAAGCGAGGGCGTCTATGGCTATGATAAGGTCGGGCTTTATGTGTTCCGCAACGCCTCGTACTATTTCCATGGTTTCAACGCCGGTTACGCCAAGCACCCCGGGAGCCACGGAACAGACAGAGCGCACGGGGCGGGGCAGAGCCTCCGGCATGTATTCGTTGATATGGCGGGTAACGTATATCCTTTCCGCCACACGGGGACCAAGGGAGTCCGGCGTGATAGCACGATTTCCAAGGCCAACCACCAGCACTGTGGCCTTGTCGGGGAGAGAGCCGGCCATATGGGATATTTCTTCCGCCAGCGCCTTGCTTACCTCCTCAAACAGGGGCAGAGGCCTGCTTGCAAGGGCGGGAGCGTCCAGCGTAACATACAGGCCTGTGGGCTTTTCAAGCTTTCTTGCTGCTTCATCTGTTTCTATTTTGATGCGGGAAACGGCGTACCCTTCGGTTTCCTCTGTTTGCTCGGTCACGCCCTGTATGTCCGGATTAAGCTCCCGGGACTCCATGGCAAGGTCTGTATATATGCTGTTTGCCATTAATTTGCCTCCTTTAGAATTATATACTTGTATTATGGCGTAAAAGCCGATACAATATTTTGCGGAAAATGAGCGGAACCGCAAAATAAAAGCTTGCATTGGACAAGTTCATGTGATATAATGCATTCTGTTCGAGTAAAAAACACAGGGGGTGAATTGTTTTGGCTAACCATAAGTCCGCTTTGAAGCGCGTAGGCGTCAGCGAGAAGAAGAATCTTCGCAACCGCATGATCACTTCTCAGGTTAAGACTGCCGTTAAGAGCTTTGATAAGGCTCTGGCTTCCGATGACAAGGCCGCTATCGATAGCGCCTATGTTAACGCTGTAAGCACCGTTGATAAGGCAGCCGGTAAGGGCGTTATCCATAAGAACGCTGCTGATCGCAAAAAGGCTCAGTTGGCAATAAAGCTGGCGGCAAAATAAAGCCAAAAGAATTGCCCGTTTTATAGACGCGTTAAAGGCCAACCTGCAGGTTGGTTTTTTTCGTGCGAAAGAGAGGATTTATTCTTTATGAAAAACAAGGGTGTTTTCTATGCGCTTGGCGCAGGTATAAGCTGGGGCGTAAGCCTCGGCATATTCGCACGGTATATGACCGCATTCGGCTTTACCGCCATGCAGATATCCGCCGTACGCACCACCATCAGCGCAATAACCTTTATACTTCTGGCGGTTTTAACAGACAGGGGAGCGTTTAAGCTCCATCTGAAGGACAGCTGGATATTCCTCTGCTCCGGCTTTATCAGCGTTACGCTGTTTTGCTGGTGCTATTTTACCGCCACACAGAACTGCTCTCTGGCGGTAGCGGGCATTTTGCAGTACACCGCCCCAATATGGGTGGTGGTACTGTCGGCTATTGTGTTTAAAGAGCGCATTACCAAGGTAAAGGGCTGGGCCATGGTGGTTGCCATTGGCGGCAGCGTGCTGGTAAGCGGCATAACCGAGGGCGTCGGCAATGTATCGGCATACGGTCTTATAGCGGGCGTGCTGTCCGGCATAGTGTATGGCTTATACACCATATTTACCCGCTTTGCTGTGCCAAAGTACCGCACCATGACCATAAACGTATACACCTTTATCGTGGCGTCCGTATCCTCCCTGCTGATGGCGGGGCCGGTAAGGACCGTAAAGGCGGTATGCACCCCCGAGGTGCTGCCTGTGGCGGTGATCGGCGGCATAATGTGCGCGGCTGTGCCTTATTACCTTTACAATAAGGGTATGGAGACCCTGGACAACGGCAAGGCCAGCATACTGGCTACCATAGAGCCCGTGCTTGCGGTAATGGTATCCGTGTTCATCTTTAAGGAGCCCCTCAGCCTTGCGGCGTTTATTGGTATCGTAATGATACTCGGGGCGGTGCTTACGATCGCATTGCACCATGAAAAGCCCGCGGCTGAGCAGAGCCAAATACAGTAAACAACAGGCCCGAAGCGATTCGGGCTTTTAATTTAGACTTTTTTGTGAAATAAAGGTAAAATGCAAAAATGTTTAAAGGAATTTGCCCTTTTGCGCAGAAAAACACAAGGTAGGGACAACTAATACTAAACCCCGATTAAAATCTTTAATCCGGACGAATCTTTTCCGCTGTGGCTGTGTTGCTCAACCTTGACGTACCTATGGGTACGCCTTTGGTCTCGCGCCTTGCCACAACGAAAAATCTCTCGCCCAGTTTTAAATCTTTTAATCAGAGTTTAGTATTTCCAGCCCTGTAAGGAGGCTTTTATTTATGATAGACAGCAAATCATTCAGGCAGCATGTGGAGGAGAGCGAGCGAAAGGTGCTTTCTCCCTATGCGGCCTTTTCCGCGGATACCAAAGGACGTGAGCGGCCTTTGACCCCTTGCCCTGTGCGCACGGAATACATAAGGGACAGGGATAAAATAATACACTGCAAGTCTTTCCGCAGGCTCAAGCATAAAACTCAGGTATTTCTTTCACCAATAGGCGACCATTATCGTACCCGCCTTACTCATACCCTTGAGGTGAGCCAGATAGCCCGTACCATTTCCCGTGGCCTCAGGCTTAATGAGGACCTTACCGAGGCCATTGCATTGGGACATGACCTTGGGCATACCCCATTCGGACATGCCGGCGAGGCTGTGCTGGATGAGCTGCTTCGGGATGAGGGAGGCTTTGAGCATAATGAGCAGAGCATTCGCGTGGTGGAAAAGCTTGAAAACGACGGCAAGGGCCTGAACCTTACCCTTGAGGTAAGGGACGGCATACGCCACCATAAAAAGAGCGGCACCCCTATTACACTTGAAGGGTACGTGGTAAGCTACGCCGACCGCATTGCCTACATAAATCACGACATTGATGACGCTATCCGCGCAGGGATACTCTCTTCCGAGGATCTGCCCAAAAGCTGCCTTGAGCGGCTGGGACACAGCCATGGCGAGCGCATAAATACCCTTATACTTGACCTTCTGGAGCACAGCTTTATGCAGCCCCGCATCACCATGAGCGAGGATGTGCTGGAGCAGTTCAATGTGCTGAGGGATTTCATGTTTGAAAACGTATATCTCAACGGCAAGGCAAAGGGGGAAGAGGACAAGGGCAAGCACCTTGTGGAGCAGCTTTTCGGATACTATCTCAATCACGTGGAGCTGCTGCCTCCCGAGTTCCTTATGAACCTTGAGGCGGATGGGCCGAAGCGGGTAGTGGCGGATTATATCGCCTGCATGACGGATACCTATGCCATATCGGTGTTTGAGAAGCTTTTCGTGCCCCGTGAGTGGAGCAGTCTTTAAATTAAAAAAATTAAAGGAATTTTGCGATTTATATCGAATATGATAAATTGTGCGCAAAAACAGAAAGGGGGAGGCCATGGCAAGATTTCCGGATCATTGGATGAGCGAGCTGCTGAGCAAGAGCGATATCGCTTCCATCGCCTCCGAGTATACCCTTCTTAAGCCCAAGGGAAAGCGGCTATGGGGCTGCTGCCCTTTTCACAGCGAAAAAACCCCGTCCTTTTCTGTAACTCCTGATTCACAGATGTATTATTGCTTTGGCTGCCATGCAGGCGGCGGCGTGGTGCAGTTTGTGATGGAAATGGAAAAGCTCGGCTATATTGACGCTATAAAATACCTTGCTCAAAGGGTGGGCATGGAATTGCCGGAAGAGGTGGACGACGATAAGCTTCGCAAGGAGCGGGCGGTAAAGGAGCGGCTGTATGCCGCCTGCAAGGCCGCAGCAATGTTTTACCACGAAAAGCTTATGTCTCCCGAGGGCAAGACCGCCCAGCAATACCTTGCAAAGCGTGGCATAGACGGCGCCATCGCCACCAAGTTCGGCTTGGGATACGCTCCGCCCGGGTGGGACAACCTGCTCAAGCACATGAAGACCAAGGGCTTTACGGAAAAGGAGCTTATTTCCGCCGGTCTTGCGGTGAAAGGACAAAAAGAAGGCAGCTGCTATGATGCCTATCGGGATAGAGTAATATTCCCAATAATCAATACATACAAGCGGGTGCTGGGCTTCGGCGCCCGTACCATGGGGGATGATACCCCCAAATACCTTAATACCGGCGACACGCCAATATTCAATAAGCGCAACAACCTTTATGCCATAAACCTGCAAAAGGGCGAGCACAACGCCGACCTCATAATGGTAGAGGGCTACATGGACGTTATCAGCCTGTACAAGGCAGGGGTGAAGAACGCCGTAGCCAGCCTCGGTACCGCCCTTACCCAGCAGCAGGCACGGCTGATAAAGCGCTTTGTGCCAAGGGTATACATAAGCTATGACGGTGATTCCGCAGGGCAGAACGCCACATTGAGGGGCCTTGACATACTGTCAAAGGAAGGCCTTGAGGTGCGGGTAATAGTCATTCCCAACGGCATGGACCCTGATGACTATGCCAGAAAGTACGGCGGAGAGGAATACCTTTCCCTTAAGGACAAGGCCATCACCCTTAATGCCTTTAAGCTGGACAGCCTTATGAATGGGCTGGATCTTAATACGGCCGATGGACGGGAGGAATACGCAAAGAAAGCCTGCGCGCTGCTTTCAGAGCTGCAGCCGGTGGAGCAGGAACGCTACATATCCACCGTTTCCCGAAGGACAGGCCTGAGCGCCGATACCATACAGCGTCAGTGCGGCGTTACCCCACGTGTGGAAGGGAATATCATTGGAAATAATCGGAATACTAAGCAGAAATCGAGGGAAATATCACAAGGACCCAACAAGGCGGAGATATCCCTGCTGAGCTGCATGATACATTCGCCCGAAGCACTGCTGTATGCCATGGATAAGATGGCTGAATACGGTATTGAGTTTTCCGCGGATGGTCTGGATGAGTTTGCGACGGAGCTGCTGGCGTACAGCGCAGCCGGTGAGAAGCCGAATATACCTGTGATGCTGTCGGATCTGCCGGGAGAAGCTGCGGAGGCCATATGTGCCGCAATGAGCGGAGATGAACAGCTGGTAGATCCCCGGGCCACAGCTGAGGACTGCATAAATGCCATGGCGAGGGCTCAGCTGGATCAGCGAATAATAGAGCTTGCCGCACAGATGGAGCGGGATAACAGTGATGAACAGATAAAAAACGAATATATGAGGCTGGTAAAGGCCAGAGCCTCATTAAAATAAACCTAACGTCACTTAAATAATAAATCAAAAGGAGAAACTGGTTTTGGAGAACAAGGACCCTAAGAAGAGCCAGAATAAGATCGATGAGCTTATAGAGCTGGGCAAAAGCAAAGGCGTGCTCACCTATAAGGAAGTAATGGACACTCTGGAGGAGCTGGAACTGGATTCCGAGCAGATCGAAAAGATCTACGACCGCTTTGAGGCCCTCAATATCGACGTGGTGGAAGAGACCGACCCTGCGGAGGTTGCAGAGGATATAGCCGATATCGAAAGCGATCTGGGCGGTGCGGACGGCGTTGCCATAGACGACCCGGTTCGCATGTACCTTAAGGAGATAGGTAAGGTGCCCCTGCTCAGCGCCGCTGAGGAAATAGAGATAGCCAAGCGCATGGCGGAGGGAGATCAGGAAGCCAAGCGCCAGCTGGCGGAAGCCAACCTGCGCCTTGTTGTATCCGTAGCAAAGCGCTACGTGGGCCGCGGCATGCTGTTCCTGGACCTTATTCAGGAGGGTAATCTGGGCCTTATCAAGGCCGTAGAAAAGTTTGACTATCGCAAGGGCTATAAGTTCTCCACTTACGCAACCTGGTGGATCCGTCAGGCCATCACCCGCGCCATTGCGGATCAGGCTCGTACCATTCGTATCCCTGTCCATATGGTAGAGACCATCAACAAGCTCATCCGTGTAAACCGTCAGCTCCTGCAGGAGTATGGCCGTGAGCCCCGCCCCGATGAGATCGCCCGTGAGATGGGTATCAGCGAAGACAAAGTTCGTGAGATCATAAAGGTAGCCCAGGAGCCCGTTTCCCTTGAGACTCCCATCGGCGAGGAAGAGGACAGCCACCTTGGCGACTTTATACCCGATGACGATGCTCCCGCTCCCGCGGAGGTAGCCGCATTCACCCTGCTCAAGGAGCAGCTGATGGAAGTGCTGGATACCCTGACCCCCCGGGAGGAAA
>X73_One_humped_Camel__coassemble_309_pt1 | contig 15138 bp, 14 predicted proteins | sample X73_One_humped_Camel__metabat2_high_PE_013 | metagenome-assembled genome bin X73_One_humped_Camel
ACTTCAAGACCATCCAGACCCGTTTCGCTAAGCTCCGCAAGATCGAGAAGATGGAAGCCGAAGGCGATTTCGCTCTGCTGCCCAAGAAGGAAGTTATCAAGCTCAAGGCCGAGCAGGAAAAGCTTGAGAAGAACCTCTCCGGCATCAAGGAAATGAAGCGTCTTCCCGGCGCTATGTTCGTAGTAGACCCCCGCAAGGAGCACATCGCTGTTCTGGAAGCACGCTCCCTGGGCATTCCCGTTGTTGCTATCGTTGATACCAACTGTGATCCCGACGAAGTAGATTACGCTATCCCCGGTAACGATGACGCTATCCGTGCGGTTAAGCTGATCGCTTCCAAGATGGCTGACGCCGTTCTGGAAGGCCGTCAGGGCGAGCAGATGCAGGATGCAGCCGAAGAGGCAGTTTCCGGCGACGAGTTTTAATCTAATAAGTACATATACATTTACAGGAGGTCAGATATAATGTTTACCGCTAAAGACGTAATGAACCTTCGTGAAATGAGCGGCGCCGGCATGATGGACTGCAAGAAGGCCCTCACCGAGTGCAATGGCGACATGGATAAGGCCATGGATTATCTCCGCGAGAAGAGCCTTGCCGCTTCCGCCAAGAAGGCTTCCCGCATCGCCGCTGAAGGCGTAGTAGCCAGCTGCATCGCCGAGGACGGCAAGGTAGCCGCCATCGTAGAGATGAACTGCGAGACCGACTTCGTAGCCAAGACCGACGACTTCAAGGCTCTGGTAGCTCAGGTTGCCAAGCTGGTAGTTGAGAAGAACCCCGCCGACGTTGATGCCCTGATGGCCATCGAGACCGGCGACGGCACCGTTGCAGAGCTTGTGACCCGCGCCGTAGCCAAGATCGGCGAAAAGATCACCATCCGTCGCTTTGCCCGCAAGGAAGGCGCTCTCGTGGATACTTACATTCACCTGGGCGGCAAGATCGGCGTTCTGGTTGAGGCCGGTTGTGACTGCGATAAGGCCAAGGCCGTTATCCACGATGTAGCTATGCACATCGCCGCTGCCAAGCCCACCGCCCTCTCCCGCGAGGACGTAAATCAGGCCGATATCGAGAAGGAGCGCGAGATCCTCAAGGCTCAGGCCCTCAACGAGCCCAAGCCCAAGCCCATCAACATCATCGAGAAGATGGTTGAAGGCCGTATTGCCAAGTACTTCAAGGAAGTTTGCCTGCTTGAGCAGCCCTTCGTAAAGGATCCCGACCAGAGCGTTGCTCAGATGCTGGGCGATGTAGAGATCAAGGGCTTTGTACGCTTTGAGATGGGCGAAGGCCTTGAAAAGCGTCAGGATAACTTCGCAGAAGAAGTTATGGGCCAGATGAAGAAGTAATGCTGTTTTAAGCATCATAAAAAAGTCCCGATCAATTCGGGACTTTTTTGTATTTGCCGCCGCATCTTTCCTATGGGAACTTTTTGTTATATAATGTAATGGTAAAAATAATATCCCGTTCGCATTATTATTTATTTCAGAGGTGCATTATGCTCAAATACAAAAGAATATCCCTCAAGCTGTCCGGCGAGGCCATGGGCGGCGAACAGGCCATCGATTTTGACAAGGCTGAGGCCATAGCCTCTCAGGTGGCAAGACTTCATTCCCTTGGTGTGGAGATAGGCATTACCATCGGCGGCGGCAATATATGGCGCGGCCGCTCCTCCGGTGATATGGACCGCAACAGGGCGGACCAGATGGGTATGCTGGCTACCGTTATCAATTCCCTTGCGGTGCAGGACTGCCTCCTTAAGATGGGCGTGCCCACTGTGGTAATGTCCTCTGTAGATATGCCCCGCATAGCAGACGGATACTCTTCCCGTGCTGCCCATGCGGCCCTTGAGGCGGGTAAGGTGGTCATATTCGCGGGCGGCAGCGGACTGCCCTTCTTCTCCACTGATACCGCGGCGGCTCTGAAGGCTGCGGAGATAGGCGCAGACGCAATGCTGCTGGCTAAAAACGTAGACGCCATCTATTCCGATGACCCTAAAAAGAACCCCAACGCCATCCGCTATTCTCACCTTACCTATGACGAGGTGATAGAGCAGGAGCTTAAGGCCACCGACCTTACCGCCATAACCCTCTGCAAGGAGCAGAATATCCCAATACTTGCCTTTGCCATGGCGGATCCCGACAACGCCGTAAAGGCGGTGCAGGGCGAGAGCGTGGGCACCCTTATAGATAATGTCAAATAGGTGAATTCTTAATACAATGTGAAGATTCTCCTTTTGGGGATTGTGTAAGATGCTTGTTTCCTGTAAAATATACCTGTGAATTTTACCAATCTTTTCAGGAGGTTCAAATATGGACGCTGTTGCAACCGCGAAGGAAAAAATGACCAAGACCATATCCGTGCTGGAGCGTGACCTGGGCACCCTCAAGGCAGGCCGTGCCAATCCTCAGGCTCTGGACAGGATATTTGTGGACTATTACGGTTCTCCCATGCCCATCAACCAGCTTGGCAATATTTCTTCCCCCGAGGCAAGGCTGCTGGTCATCTCCCCCTACGACGCAAATATGATAAAGGATATAGAGAAGGCCATACAGAAGTCCGACCTGGGCATCAACCCCAACAATGATGGCCGTGTGATCCGCCTGGTATTCCCCGAGCTCACCGAAGAGCGCCGCAAGGAGCTGGTTAAGATAGTACGCAAGAAGGGTGAAGAGGCAAAGGTTGCCATCCGCGCCATACGCAGGGATGCCAACGACGCCATCAAGAAGGCCAAGAAGGACGGCGAGCTTACCGAAGACGATCAGAAGAAGCAGGAAGATCAGGCTCAGAAGGCTACCGACAGCTTCATCAAGGATATCGACAAGATAATCGCCGACAAGGAAAAGGAGATAATGACGGTTTGATCTCCGTGCTTGGATATGAGCTGAGCCGGGCGACAGAGCTGCTTGAGGCCCAGGGATATGCTGTGCGCTGCGTAGAGACCCGCAGCCGCAAGGGCGTGGACGGCAGCGAAAAGCGCGTGGTTCGGCAGCGTATGAATGACGGACAGGCGGAGCTTGTCTGGGCGGTTTTTAAAACAGAATGTGAAAATGGGGGATAGCGGTATTTCCGCGTCCCCTTTTGTATCGGAGGACAGCATCCAAAATGGCAAAAATTCAGCCGGAAACAGTTAACCTTGGAACAGAGCTGCCAAAGCATGTTGGCATAATAATGGACGGCAACGGCCGCTGGGCTACCCGCAGGGGCTTGCCCAGAAAGCTGGGCCATAGGGCGGGCATGGAGCGGCTGAGGGGGCTTATACGCTTTTCGTCGGATATCGGAATAGAGGCCCTTTCGCTGTACGCCTTTTCAACGGAAAACTGGAAGCGGCCCAGGGAAGAGGTCGGGGCGCTGTTTGAGCTGTTTATGGAGTATTTTCTCAGCGAGCTGGATGAGCTGCACAAAAACGGCGTATGCATCCGCATAATGGGGGATATGTCCGCATTCCCTCAGCGCATGCAGGATGCTATGGACGAGGCTATGGGAAAGACCGCCGCAAACCCGGGGCTCAAGCTCAATATTGCCCTCAACTACGGCAGCCGTGCAGAGGTTGTCCGTGCGGCAAACATACTGGTGCAAAGGGGCCAAGAGGTGGACGAGGAAGCCCTTATGAACGCCCTGTATACGGCGGGCCTTCCTGACCTTGACCTTGTGATACGCACAGCGGGCGAGCAAAGGCTGTCCAATTTTATGCTGCTGCAGGCGGCGTATGCGGAGTTCGTTTTTACAGATGTTACCTTCCCGGAGCTTACAGAGGAACTGTACACCGACTGCATCCGTGAATATCAGCGCAGAACAAGACGATTCGGCGCGGTGGTGGAGAAGAAATAATGGCAAAGAGGATAATAGTGGGAATACTGCTGGCGGGGCTGTTCGCCGCGCTGCTGGTATTTGGCGGAGAGTTCCGCATGATAGTTTTTTCCCTTGCGGCGGTAGTTGCTGCCTATGAAATGGGAAAGCTTTTCCGCGCAAAGGGATACAATCCCTTTATGGCTCCGCTGTATGTGTTTGGTGCACTGCACTATTTTGCAATAGCCCGATTCGGCTATCCGCTGATGCTGCTTGTATGGTTCCTGTGCGTGATAGCAATAGCCGGCGAAAGGATATTCTCAAAGCATCGCACCACCGAGGACGCGATGGCATCCCTGGTGATAATGGTTTATCCCCTGATGCTGTTCGCTGCCCTTGCGCTGGTGATCTCAGGCAATGTACGCACTGCCGGCAGCATACTTGGCATGCTGCTGGTATTCGCCTGCCCCTTGGTGGGGGATACCATGGCGTTTTTCGTGGGATCCTTCCTTGGGAAGCACAAGCTGTGCCCTCATATCAGCCCCAAGAAGACCGTGGAGGGCAGCGTGGGCGGCTTTATAGGCGGCGCATTGGGCGGCTTGCTGTGCTATGCGCTTCAGCCAATATGGGGCTTGGATTATCAGCTGACGCCCATGCTTATAGTGGGCCTTGTATGCGGCGGGCTGGGTCAGATAGGCGACCTGTTTGCCTCTGTGCTGAAACGCTGGGCGGATATTAAGGATTACGGCAATCTCTTCCCCGGTCACGGTGGAGTTATGGACAGGCTGGACAGCGTATTGATGTGCGCTCCCATAGTGCTGTGGTATATTTATTTGGTGTGATTTTATGAAAAAAGTAGCGATATTAGGCAGTACCGGCTCCATAGGCCGGCAGACGCTGGATGTTATAAGGTCTAATCCTGACAAATTCAGGGTGACAGCAATATGTGCCAGGCGGGATGCTGAAAGGCTTGCGGCTCAGGCGGCGGAGTTTAATCCTGACCATATAGCCATAGCCGAGGATGCCGCGGCAGATAAGCTCAGGAGCTTTGGAGTAAAGGGAAATATCATATCGGGTCCGGATGCATCCTGCAGAATAGCGGCACTTGAAGAAGCGGATATAATAGTAAACGGAATAAGCGGATACTCCGGCATGAAGCCGCTGCTTTCCGCTCTTCAAGCGGGCAAGCATGTGGCGCTGGCGAACAAGGAAAGTATAGTATGCGCCCATTCCCTGGTAAATGATGCCCTTAAAAAACACGGCGGCAGCATCGTTCCCGTGGACAGTGAGCAGAGCGCAATATTCCAATGTCTGGCGTCGGGAAGCCGCAGTGAGGTGGACAGGCTTATATTTACCGCATCCGGAGGGCCCTTCCGTACATATACTAAAGAGCAGCTTGATTTGGTCACCCCTGAGCAGGCAAGCAGGCATCCTGTTTGGAATATGGGCAAAAAAATAACCATAGACTCAGCTACCCTGTTCAACAAGGGCCTTGAGATAATGGAAGCGAGTTATCTGTTTGACATACCGGGGGACAGGATAAGCGTGCTGGTGCATCCCGAAAGCATAGTACATTCTATGGTGGAATTCAGGGACGGATGCACCATGGCACAGCTGTCAAAGCCGGATATGCGCCTTGCAATACAGTATGCCCTCACATACCCTGAGCGTACATACGGTGAGTTTGGCAGGCTGCGCCTTGAGGACGTCGGCAGGCTCACATTCTTTGCGCCGGACAGGGATAAGTTCCCCGCATTGGACCTTGCTTATGAGGCGCTGAAGGACGGACAGAGGCTGCCCATCGCCTACAATGGAGCAAATGAGGTGGCAGTGGAGCTGTTTTTGCAGAGGAAGATAAAGTTCACGGACATATGGAACGTGGTGGAATATGCCATGGCCCATATAGGCAGGGGAGAAGTAAACTCCCTTGAGGATATAGAGCAGACAGACAAACTGGCAAGGGAGCTTGCATTTAGAAAGGGAAAATAATTGAGCGGTATAATATCTATAATCGGCGCACTGCTGGTGCTTACGGTGCTGATATTCTTCCATGAGCTGGGCCATTTTTATGCAGGGAAGAAGCTGGGCTTTCGCATAGATGAATTTGCTATTGGCATGGGCCCTACGGTAGTGAGCAAGGAAAAAGGCGGCACAAAGTTTGCCATACGTGCGCTGCCCATAGGCGGCCTTTGCATGTTCCATGGGGAGGATGAGGGTGTAAAAGATCCCGAGTGCTTCAGCGCACAGCCCGTGTGGAAGCGCATGATAGTGGTGGCGGCAGGCCCATTTATGAACATAGTGCTTGCCGTTGTGATAGCCATAGTTATACTCATGAGCTATGGCGAATACATGCCCGGCATAGTGGAGCTTACCGATATGGATGCCCCGGCCGCTGAGGTAGGCATAGAGGTTGGCGATATCCTGCTTGCCGTTGACGATACCGAGATAACCTACTATACCGACTGTATCCCCGCTATCGAAGGGGCAGACCCTGCCGGTGCGGATATTACCGTGCGCCGCGGAGATAAGGATGTCGTCCTTAGGGTAAATGACATATATGATCCCGAAACAGGGGCAAACCGCCTTGGCATAATGATATCCCCCGTGCGGCTTAAATACGGCCTGTTTGGCGCCATAGCCAATTCCTTCAGGTACGTGTGGGATATTATGATGGAGATGTTCCGCTTCCTGGGCAGAATATTCACCACCGGCATACAGAGCGGCGACGTGGCGGGTCCTGTGGGTACCATCAGCCTTATAGGCCAGGCGGTGCGTGCGGGCTTTGAGGTGGTACTGCGCCTTGGTGTGCTCATCAGCATAAACCTTGGCATAATGAACATACTGCCCATCCCTGCGCTGGATGGCGGCAGGCTGCTGTTCATGGCGGTGGAGGCGGTTCGCGGCAAGGCTATACCTCCCGAAAAGGAGGGCATGATACACTTTGCGGGTATCATTTTGCTTTTCGGCCTTATGATCCTCCTTACATTTATGGACGTAAAAAACCTTTTCGGATAACATATAAGCTTTTTGTGTGGGGGTATTCATGAGGAATACAAAGCAGGTCATCGCAGGGGGCACTGCCATAGGGGGCGGTGCGCCCATCACCATACAATCCATGACAAACACCGACACCGCGGACGTCAACGCCACGGTGGAGCAGATACTGCGCCTTGAGGACGCGGGCTGTGAGATAGTCCGCTCTTCTGTGTACAATGAGGACTGCGTAGCGGCCATATCAGAGATAAAAAAGCGTATACACATCCCGCTTGTTGCGGATATACATTTTGACTATCGCCTTGCCATAGGAGCTATGGAGCATGGGGTGGACAAGCTGCGCTTTAACCCCGGCAATATAGGCGGCGAGGATAAGGTGCGTTTGCTTGTGGACTGTGCCAAGGCGAACAATGTGCCCATGCGCATAGGGGTAAACGGCGGCTCCCTTGAAAAGGAACTGCTTCGTAAGTACGGCGGCCCCACACCTGAGGCCCTGGTGGAAAGCGCCCTTGCCCATGCGGCAATTCTTGAAAAACAGCACTACTATGATTCTGTAATATCCATAAAATCCTCCTCGGTGAAAGATACCGTAGCGGCCTATCGCCTTATCAGCGCAAAGTGCGACTATCCTCTGCACATAGGCGTGACCGAAGCGGGCGGGGGAGAAATGGCCCTTGTAAAGTCCGCCGCCGCCATGGGCGCGCTGCTTGTTGATGGCATAGGCGACACCATGCGTATCTCCATGACGGGCGATCCCGTGCAGGAGATACACGCCGCAAAGGCCATACTCAAGGCCGTAGGTATACGCAAAGAAGGCATAGAAATAGTCAGCTGCCCCACCTGCGGACGCACCTGCACAGACCTTTTAGCCGCCGTTCATCAGGTGGAAAAGGCACTGCCTCAGGATAAGGGGTATCTTAAGGTGGCGGTAATGGGCTGCGTGGTAAACGGCCCCGGCGAAGCAAGGGAAGCGGATATTGGCATTGCCTTTGGAAGGGGCGGCTGCGCCCTGTTTAAAAAGGGTGAGCACTTTAAGACTGTGCCCCTTGAAGTAGCTGTGGATGCCCTTATAGCTGAGGCCACAGCTATGTTGGAGGAAAGGGAAAAGTAAATGGACCAGAGGTTGGAGAGCCTGTTTGAAAAATACGGCTTGCCGGGGGCGGAACTTGCCGAGGCAAACCTTAATAAGCGGGATAAAAAGCTTGCGGTGGTGATAAGCGCAGGCTCTGTTACCCGTGCAGGCAATCTCTTTGCCCTGGAAAAGGACCTTGCTGACTTTATGCCGGGCTGCGACGTTGAGGTGCGGATAAAGTGCGATAATATAGCCGACCTTATTGCGGACAATGACAAAGCCGTGCTGGATGCCCTTCGGGACAGCTGGTGCGATATTCAGCCCGTTGTGCGCCCTGCAATGGCAAACTCCATATGGCAGGCGGAGGGTGATAATATAATTGTAAAGGTACCTGCGTCCCTTATGGCCCTTGCGGATAATCCTGCCCTTGCAAGGAGCGCAGAGGCTTATTACGAGCGGGTTTTCGGCGCAAAGGTAAACATAAAGCTGGCGGCAGATGAGGAAATAAAGCCTGTAATCGCCGAGCAGCCTCCGGAGCCTGTGCGTACTGTGCCCAAGGCTGAGCATAAGCCCGCACCCAAGAAAAAGGACTCTGACAAAGCCGAAATAATCCTTGGAAAAGCCATACGCAAGGCCGCCATAATAAAGCAGAGCGCCGTGGATGAAAACATGGGCTTTGTCACCATACAGGGCGAGGTTATTTCCTCGGAAATGACCAAGCGCAAAAACGGCGGCAGCATACTTACCGTGGTCATCAGCGACCATACAAACACCCTGCCCTGCAAGGTGTTCCTTGAGGACAATCAGGAAGCGGAAGTGGATAAGGCCCTTTCTGACGTTAAGAAAAAGGGCGACTATCTGGTGGTTGCGGGCAGATACAGCATGGATAACTGGCTCAGGCGCATGTGCGTATATCCAAGGGACATAGGCAGGCTGCCCAGAGAGGTTCGCAAGGATACCGCGGAGCAAAAGCGTGTTGAGCTGCATCTCCATACCAAGATGTCCGGTATGGACGGCCTTACATCTGTAAAGGACGCCATAAAGACCGCCGCATCCTGGGGCCACAGGGCCATCGCCATAACAGACCACGGCGTGGTGCATGCATTCCCGGATGCCGTAGCTCAGGCGGACAAGCTTACAAAGGACGGCAAGGAAATAAAGGTGCTGCTGGGTGTGGAGGGATACCTTCTGCCGGACAGCGAGCTGATAGAAAGACAGGCTGAATACGTCTCCGTTGCCGTAACATCCGCCCCCGGCATAAAGCTGGACGAGGTGTTTGAAATTGCGGCGGTGCGCTTTGATTCCTCCGGAGAAAAGGACAGCGCAGTATTTATAATAGACAGCGGAGCAACGCTGACAGAAAGCATTGCCGAGGCCACCGGCCTTACTCAGCAGGCGCTTTCTCAGGGCATCCCCATGGGAGAGGCCATAAAGGGGCTTGCGGAGTTTGTTGGGGATGGTGTAAAAGTTGTACAGGATACAGAGTGCCTTGAACTGCTGCGCCAGCATGGCGAGCGGTTCGAGCTGAGCGTGGACACCCACTGCGTAAGCACCGGCATGCTTTACCACTATCTCCACAGAGAAAGCAAGTCAACGGATATTGCCGCAGCCCTCAATACCTATGGGCTGGATATGCCCACAGGCAGCGCACTTGAGAGAGCTTCGGCACAGGCTGCCGTTATGAATAAGCTCCTTGAGGAAATGGAGCAGAAAGACATAACAAAGCTGCCCCTCACCGAGGCCATTCCTGCGGAGAAGGCCAAGGGCAAGCGGCAGACATACCATATAATCATAATCGCAAAGAATCACGAGGGGCTTAAAAACCTGTATCGGCTGGTTTCCTATGCCCATCTGGAGCACCTTAGAAAGGTGCCAAGGATACCCAGAAGCCTGCTGCTGATGCATCGTGAGGGGCTTATAGTGGGCTCCGCATGCGAGGCGGGTGAGCTGTTCAGGTCAATGCTGAAAGGTGCGGATGACGACGCCCTTCGAAACATTGCGGAAATGTACGATTTCCTTGAGATACAGCCCATCGCCAATAACGCCTTCCTTATGCGAAACGGTACCGTTAAGGACGAAGAGGGCCTCAGGGACTTTAACCGCCGCATAGTTGCCCTTGGCGAGGAACTGAACAAGCCTGTGGTAGCCACCGGCGACGTGCATTTTCTTGAGCCTGACCATGCCCAGTTCCGCAGCATCATAATGCACGCCAGAGGCTTTGAGGACGCGGAGGAACAGGCACCGCTGTATTTCCGCACCACCGACGATATGCTCAATGAGTTTGCGTATCTTGGCGAGGAAAAGGCCAAAGAGGTGGTAATCACCAACCCCAACATGATAGCGGACAGCTGCGACAGGATGAAGGCCTTCCTGTCTGAAAAGGGCACCTATGCCCCTACATTCCCCGGGGCTAACGACGAGCTCAGGGATATGTCCATGAAGCGGGCCCATGAGCTTTACGGGGATGAGCTGCCGGAGGTGGTTCAGAAGCGCCTTGACAAGGAGCTTAATTCCATCATCGGCAACGGCTATGCTTCCCTGTATCTTATGGCTCAGAGACTGGTTCAGAAGTCCATGAGCGATGGATATCTTGTGGGCTCACGAGGCTCGGTAGGTTCATCTTTTGTTGCCAATATGGCGGGCATAACCGAAGTTAACGCACTTCAGCCCCATTATGTGTGCCCCAACTGCCGCCACAGTGACTTTGACGTCGACCGCACAATATACGCCTGCGGCGTGGACATGCCGGACGCCAACTGCCCCGTATGCGGCACAAAATACAATAAGCTGGGCTATGAAATACCCTTTGAGGTGTTCCTTGGCTTCAAGGGGGACAAGACCCCCGATATAGACCTTAATTTCTCCGGCGAATATCAGCCCGTGGCCCATAAGTTTACCGAAGTAATGTTTGGCGAGGGCCATGCTTTCCGCGCCGGCACAATATCCGGCATAAAGGATAAAACCGTATACGGCTATGTAAAGGCCTACTGCGAGGACAACGGCCTTATGGTCAGCCGTGACGAGATGGACAGGCTGGTGCAGGGCTGCGCAGGGGTCAAAAAGACCACCGGTCAGCATCCCGGCGGCATAGTTATCGTGCCCCAGGAAAACGACATAATGGAATTCACCCCAATACAGTATCCTGCGGATAGGTCAGAGGGAGATACCATAACCACCCACTTTGACTTCCATGCCATGGACGACAGGCTGGTAAAGCTGGATATACTTGGCCACGACGATCCTACGGTGCTCAGGATGCTGAAGGACATAACAGGACTTGACCCCCAGAGCATACCTCTGGACGATCCCGAAACCATGCGCATATTCTCCTCAAGCGAGCCCTTGGGCGTATCCCTTGAGGAGCTGGACTGTGACGTGGGCAGCATCGCTATACCGGAATTCGGTACCACATTCGTTCGCCAGATGCTCAAGGATACCCGCCCCACCACCATGGAAGAACTGGTGCGCATATCCGGCCTTTCCCACGGCACAGACGTATGGCTGGGCAACGCTCAGGACCTGGTGCTCAGCGGCACAGCCACTCTTTCTCAGGTAATATGCACCCGCGATGATATTATGAACTACCTTATACTTCGCGGCGGAGATCCCTCTATGTCCTTTAAGACCATGGAGAGCGTGCGAAAGGGCAGGGGCGTAACCCCTGAGATGGAAGAGCATATGCATTCCATAAATACCCCCGAGTGGTTTATCGACAGCTGCAAAAAGATAAAATACATGTTCCCTCGGGCACATGCCGCGGCATATGTAATGATGGCCTTCAGGGTGGCATATTATAAGGTGCATCTGCCCATAGCTTTCTACGCGGTGTATTACTCCGTCCGTGCGGATGCCTTTGACATAGCCCAGGCCTCCGGCGGTGCGGAAAGGGTGCTTGCCAATATCAACGCCATAAAGAAAAAAGGCAACGATATGGATAATAAAGAGGCGGACCTGCTCACAATACTGGAAGTGGTATACGAGATGAACAAGCGGGGCATAGAGCTTTTGCCCATAGACCTTTACAAGTCAAAGGCCTCTGAGTTCGTCATAGAGGGGGATAAGATACGGCCTCCCTTCTCGGCTGTTGCGGGCGTGGGCGAAAACGCCGCCATAGGCATTGCCGAGGGGGCAAAGGGCGGGGAGTATACCTCCATCGAAAACTTCCAGGCACGCACCGGAGCCAACTCCGCTGTCATAAAGGCCCTCAGCGATCTGGGCTGTCTGGACGGCCTGCCTCAAACCGGTCAGCTGAGCCTGTTTCAGCAGAATATGCTTGCAAAAAAGCTTGCTGTCTGGTATAATTTTTCTGTTGTTGGACGGCACATAGCCGTATTTGAGTACTAAGAGTGGGTTTATTCCCGCTCTTTTGTTTTGAAGGTGGAGGATTTTCATGAAAACCGTTGATGCAGTTGACGCCCTGCTGCGCCCAGTGGTTTCCCAAATGGGCTACGAGCTGGACGAGGTGGAGTTCATCAAGGAACACGGCAACTGGGTACTTACCCTTTATATCGAAAAGCCTGACGGAACCGTAACGCTGGACGACTGCGAGGCGGTGAGCCGTGCGGTGGATCCCATCCTGGACGAGGCGGACCCCATCGAGCAGGCATACTACCTTAGCGTATCCTCCATCGGCATAGACCGTCCCCTCAAAAAGGACAGGGACTATGAGCGCAATCTGGGTAATAAGATAACCGCCAAGCTCTATGCCCCCCACAAGGGCAAAAAGGAATTCATCGGCGAACTTATTGCTTTCGATGAGAACAGCTTTACCATCGAGGTAAGCGGCGCCGAGATGAAGATACTCCGCAAGGATGCTTCTTCCGTGCGGCCCTACATAGACTTTAACAGTCTTGCCACCGTGGATATCAATGATTATGACAATATAGAGATTGAAGAGGAGAATGAATAATGAACGCCGAATTCATCGAGGCCCTTAACGCCATTGAAAAAGAACGGGGAATAAGCAAGGATATACTTATCGACGCATTTGAATCCGCCCTTATCGCCGCCTACAAGCGCAACTACGGCGCAGTGGGCAACGTCCGTGCCACCGTTGACCGGGACACAGGCGAGGTGCAGATATTCGCATCCAAGACCGTAGTTGAAGAAGTGGAAAATCCCTACTGCGAGCTGACCCTCGAGCAGGCCAAAAAGGTAAACGTGCTGTATGAGGTGGGCGACGTACTGGAAGAAGAAGTAGACCCCCGCAAGTTTGGCCGCATCGCCGCCCAGACCGCAAAGCAAGTAGTGGTTCAGCGCATCCGTGAGGCGGAGCGCGGAGTCATATTTGATGAATTCGTAGAAAAGGAAAACGAGGTCCTCACCGCCATAGTTCAGCGTGCCGAAAAGAACGGCATCTTTGTAGAGCTTGGCAAGACCGACGGCTTCATGGCCCTCACCGAGACCATCGCCGGCGAAACCTATGAAACCAGCGACCGCATCAAGGTATACGTACTTGAAGTACGCAAGACCAACAAGGGCCCCCAGGTAATGGTATCCCGTACCCATCCCGGCCTTGTAAAGAGGCTGTTTGAGCTGGAGGTTCCCGAAATCCAGACCGGCATCGTGCAGATCAAGTCCATCGCCCGCGAGGCAGGCTTCCGCACCAAGGTTGCCGTATACTCCTCCGATCCTCAGGTGGATGCCGTAGGCGCATGCGTAGGCCAGAAGGGCATCCGCGTAGAGCGCATTGTAAACGAGCTGCACAATGAAAAGATCGACATAATCGAGTGGGATTCCGATTCCGCCGTATATATCGCCAAGTCCCTGAGCCCCGCCCGCGTAATGATGGTTTACATCAACGAGGCGGAAAAGGCCGCCAAGGTCATCGTGCCTGACAATCAGCTTTCCCTCGCCATCGGCAAGGAAGGCCAGAACGTACGCCTTGCAGCAAAGCTCACCGGCTGGAAGATAGACATCAAGTCCCAGTCCCAGGCCGAGCAGGATATGGATATCGCCGAGGCGGATCAGGCCGCAGAGGCAGAACTCATCGAGGAATAATATCCCAAAGCATCGTCGGAGGACACTATGGCAAAGAAAGTGCCCATGAGAATGTGCGTAGGCTGCCGCGAAATGAAGCCCAAAAAGGAACTGCTGCGTATAGTGCGCTCTCCCGAGGGAGAGGTGAGCGTGGACAGGACCGGCAAGGCTTCCGGCAGGGGCGCATATATATGCAACTGCGAGGAGTGCCTCAATAAGGCTCAGAAGACAAAGGCCCTTGAGCGTGCGCTGGAGCACAGCGTAAGCGCTGAGGTGTTTGACAGGCTCCACAGCGAGATACAGGCCAATGAACAGTAATAGGATACGCACAGCTCTCGGCTTCGCAATGAGGGCGGGCAAATGCATATCGGGAGACTTCATCTGCGAAAAGGCGGTAAAGAGCGGCATGGCTCTCGCCGTTGCGGTGGATGAAGGGGCCTCGGAGGCCACCCGTGAAAGGTATACGGGAATGTGCCAAAGGGCCGGAATACCCTGCGTATTCATAGCTGATCTGGGCAGGGCCATAGGCAAGGATAACCGCATGATAGCGGCGGTAACAGAGGCGGGATTTGCCCGCATGATAACGGAAGCCGTGGAGGCTTCAAAGTAATTACACTTGGGGGTAATGATAAATGGCAAAAAAGACGATTGATTCCGCAAGGGAATACGAAATCAAGGCAAAGGAGCTGTTTGAGCAGGTCAAGCGTATGCAGAACGACCTGAGCTCCGCGCTGCAGTCCGTAAAGAGGGCTGAAAGCGAGCTGGTGGATAAGGAGAAAAAGGCCGAGAAGGAGCGCATCGAGCGGGAACGCGCCGAGCGCCTCAGGGAGGTACTTTCCGGCGAAGGCAATTTCGCGTTCCATTCCGGCAGCGACGAGACAGAAGTTCAGCCCGAGCCCAAGCCTGTGGAAAAGCCCGCAGAGCCTGCCCCTGCCGAAAAGGCACCCCAGGCGGAAGCACCTGCACAGAAGGCTCCCGAAGCCCCCAAGGCAGAGCCTGCAAAGCAGGAGCAGCCCAAGGCTGAGCCGGTGGTGATACAGCAGCGTCCCCAGCGTGAACCCCAGCGCAGGGACAACACCCGCAATGACGCACGCCCTGATAACAGGCCTCAGCGCCCCGAGCGTACCGACAGGCCACAGGGTCAGCAGAACCAGCAGCGTCCTGCGCGTCCCGACAGCAGGCCCCAGAATCAGCAGCGTCCCGCCCAGCAGGGCGGCTATCAGGCAAGGCCCGCCGCCCGCACCGCAGAGCCTGCACCCGCTCCCGGCCGGGATCAGGGCAAGAACCGCGGCTTCCAGAAGCCCAATAAC
>X73_One_humped_Camel__coassemble_312_pt1 | contig 14963 bp, 12 predicted proteins | sample X73_One_humped_Camel__metabat2_high_PE_013 | metagenome-assembled genome bin X73_One_humped_Camel
GTGCGGTCAAGGCCGCTGATTATGCCGCGGGAGACAGAGCTCGTGAACAGGCCAAGGGGATTGCCGATGGCATACACGGTGGTACCAACGGCGGTGTTAACGGAATTGCCAAGGGTGGCTGCAGGAAGGTTTTCCGCCTCTATCTTGATAATCGCAAGGTCTGAGAAATTATCTGTGCCTATCAGGGTGGCGGGATACTTGGTGCCGTCCTGCAGATATACGCTTATGTTGCCAAGGCCTTCCACCACATGGTTGTTGGTAACGATATAGCCGTCGGTGGTGATTATAACGCCGGAGCCTGCGCCGGTATCCTGCTCCTCGGTTTCACCGGTAAAGGTGGTGGTGCTTTCGCTCATGTATACGCCTACCACGCTTGCCATGCAGTTCTGCACGATGCTGGTGGTGTTAGCTTCCTTATTGGCGTCGGAGATGGTGAGTTTGTCAGAGGCTGCGCCGGGCTGTTCCGTCTGAGGGGCAGGTGTGGCGGCATCAGACTGAGGCTGGTTGCTGCCGTTGGGCTCTTCCACTATCATTGAGCCGCTTTCGGGAGCAGGCTGATTGCGGTTTACTATGGAGTCGCTGAAATAAACGCCAAGTCCGCCGCTTATGAGGGCCACCACCAGCAGGCAGGCTATGAGCTGGCCTATGGTGACTCCCTTCTTTCTCTTTCCGTTATCATAACCTCCGTCAGAGCTATAGCTGTAGTTGCCGGAATTGTTGTTGTACCAGTTGTTGTTTTCCATAGGATTAAAATGCACTCCTTTCGCACTTTATAGGTCAATTTTAATATGTGATTTTGAAGTCACTATATCAGCATCGTGCCATTATTATGGTAAAAAGTGAACTAATTATGTCATTGCGCCGTTTATTCTGCTTTTTGTGTTGCGGCAGGGTAAATTATACCATAAAATGTGTTGTCCGTATGATATAATACATATATGCAGATACAGGGTACTATAAAAAACATAATATTCCGCAGCGATGATACGGGCTTTACCGTACTGGAGCTGATAGATGAATCCGGCGATGAAATAACCGCCGTTGGCGGCATGCCCTCAGCGGCCGTTGGTGAGCGGATAGAGCTTGAGGGAGAGTGGACGGAGCACCGTGCCTATGGGGTACAGTTTAAGGTGAAAGAGTGCAAGACCCTGTCCCCTGCAACCCTTGGGGCGCTGACGGCCTATCTTTCCAGCGGCCTTATTAAGGGAATAGGCGAAAGTACCGCACAGAATATAGTGGCTACCTTTGGCATGGACACGCTGGACGTGCTGGAGAACCAGCCGGAGCGGCTTACAGAGGTATACGGCATAGGCCGGGTGCGGGCTCATACCATCGCCTCCTCCTACATGGCCCAAAAGGATATGCGGGAGATAATGATGGGCCTGCAGGAATACGGCATATCTGTAAATCAGGCCATGAAGCTCTATAAGATATACGGGCCCCATTGCCTGAACAGAGTTAGGGAAAACCCATACCGCCTTATTGAGGACGTGGAGGGCATAGGCTTTAAAACCGCGGATAAGATAGCACAAAACGGCGGTTTTTCAGCGGATTCTCCATTCAGGCTCAGGGCGGGGCTGAAGTATACCCTGCAATGGGCAAGGCAGGAAGGGCATACTTATCTGCCCCGTGAAAAGCTTGTGCAGGTGGCGGCGGATATACTGGGCGCCGACCTGTATCCCGTGGAAAAAGAGCTGGATGAGCTTATCGTAGATGAAAACGTAATATACAAAATCGTGGAGGGCACTGATGCTTGCTTTTTGCCTTACATGTATCGCATGGAGCGTGAGTGTGCCCAGCGGCTGGTATCATTGTGCACCCCAAGGGCGGAAAATCCATTTTTCAGCATAAGCAGCCAGATACAGCGCCTTGAGGAGCAGCTGGGGGTATCCCTTGCACAGCAGCAGAAGAAGGCGGTGCAGCTGGCCCTGTCCAAGGGGATGCTTGTGATAACCGGCGGCCCCGGTACGGGCAAGACCACCATACTGCAGTTTGTAATAACACTGCTTGAAAAGCTGGGGGAAAGCTTTGAACTGTGCGCCCCCACAGGCCGCGCAGCAAAGCGCATGACGGAAACCACCGGCTGCGAAGCCCGCACCATACACAGGCTCCTTGAATACGCATACGGCGAAAACGGTTTTTCCCGCAATCAGGATAATCCCATAGACGCGGACACCATAATCATAGATGAGATGAGCATGGTGGACGTTCAGCTCATGTGGGCGCTGCTTAGGGCTGTGCGCCCCGGCACAAGGCTCATTATGGTGGGGGATGCGGATCAGCTGCCTCCAGTTGGCCCCGGCAATGTGCTGAGGGATATAATCGCCTCAGGTACTATGCCGGTGGTGCGGCTTACCGACATATTCCGTCAGGGCGGGCGCAGCGCCATAGTCACCAACGCCCACCGCATAAACAACGGACAGCCCCCAATACTTCATGGCGAGGAGGAGTTTGGCTTTGAGGCCATAGACTCCGCCGAAAGCATAATACGCCGCCTTACGGCCCTGTGCTCAGGCAAGGTAAATACCTTGGGAGTATCAGAGCCCCTAAAGGACATACAGGTGCTTTCCCCCATGAAAAAGGGCGCGCTGGGGGTAAAAAACATAAACCTCAGACTGCAGGAAGCCCTTAACCCTCCCATGCACAAAAAGCATGAGCGCCAGTACGGCGATACGGTGTTCCGCGTGGGCGATAAGGTAATGCAGATAAAGAACGACTACCGCATGGGCTGGAAGCGCAGCCGCCCCGGCAGGCCGGATGAACTGGGGGAGGGGGTATACAACGGCGACCTTGGCACCATAATGAACATCGACCTGTATGAACAGACGGTGGAGGTGCTCTTTGACGATGAGCGCACCGCCCTGTATGAATTCAGTCAGCTGGAGGAGCTGGAGCTTGCGTACTGCATCTCCATCCACAAGAGCCAGGGCAGCGAATTCCCCGTGGTGATACTTCCCCTTGCGGGAGGGCCCCCAATGCTTATGACGAGGAATCTTTTGTATACAGCTGTAACAAGGGCAAGAAACCGTGTTCATATACTTGGACATGAGGAATGCCCCGCCCAGATGGTGGCAAACAGCCAGGTGAAGCGCAGATACAGCGCCCTTTGCGACCTTCTTAAAAAGGGAGGGCAGGAATGAAGCTGAAGGAACTGTTTCTCAGCGCCCTGTACCCTGAGGATGTGGCCTGCTGTGTATGCAATAAAGAGGCAGTACTGAACAGCCACGGGGTATGCGAAGATTGTGAGGAACTTATAGCTCCCGCACCGTCATTTTCGCTGAGCGAGCCTGTGGATAATGGGGCGGCAGGCATAAGGTACAACGATGCCGCATCGGAAATGGTGCACAGGTTTAAATATTACGGCTGCCGCTACCTTGGCAGAAACCTTGCTTCTTTCATGGAATTGCCAAAAGAGTGGCAGGCGGATGTGATAATCCCCGTGCCGCTGCACCCTGCCCGCCTTAAGGAGAGGGGATACAACCAGAGCCTTATCCTTGCAAAGGAACTGGGCGGACGTTATGGAATACCTGTAAGGGATGACCTTTTAAAGAGGATAAGAAATACACTTATGCAGTCCATGACATCCCGTGAAGAGCGGCACGCAAACGTAAAGGATGCGTTTCGCGCTTCAAAAAGGTGCCGGGAGCTTAGCATAATACTGGTGGATGACGTTATCACCAGCGGAAGCACAGCGGAGGAATGCGCAAAGGCGCTGAAAGCCGCCGGCGCATATAAAGTATACGTTATTGCTGCCTGCTATGCGGGCGGACAGGAGAGCTGAATGGAAAGATTCTGCCGTACAGAACTGGTACTGGGTCACGAGGCCATGGAAAGGCTGAAGAATGCTTCTGTGGCCGTGTTTGGCATTGGGGGTGTGGGCAGCTATGCCGCAGAGGCCCTTGCAAGGAGCGGCATTGGCAGGCTTATGCTGGTGGATGACGATACCGTGGCAGAGAGCAACATAAACCGTCAGCTTATCGCCCTTGCCTCCACCGTTGGCAGGCAAAAGGCCATTGTAATGCGTGACAGGGCGCTGGATATTAATCCAAATATCAAAATAGACGCAAGGCCCCTGCGCTTTGATGAAACCACCGCCGAACAGTTCGATTTTTCCGGATATGATTACATAATAGACGCAATAGATTCCGTCACCTCAAAGATACTGCTGATAGAGCAGGCAAAGGCCGCAGGTGTGCCCATAATCTGCTCCATGGGCACAGGTAACAAGCTGCATCCTGAGTGCTTCTGTATTGATGACATAAGCAAAACCACGGTATGCCCCCTGGCCCGGGTAATGCGGCGGGAGCTGAAAAAGCGGGGCATAGAGGGGGTAAAGGTGCTGTATTCAAAGGAGCCTGCAATAGCCCCAAAAGAGGAATCGGATGAAGAACTGCTGCCCGGCAAGCATAGGATAACCGGCAGCGTGGCCTTTGTGCCTTCTGTGGCGGGGCTGATGCTGGCGGGAGAGGTTATACGGCATATCGCCGGGGCGGAATAAGCGGACATAATGCCGCACATACTCAATAGGTGAATAACAAGGGGGAAACCATTATGAAGCTTACTGTACTGGGCCGCCATGGCCCCTTTCCCGCGCCGGGCGGAGCCTGCTCGGGCTATCTTGTTCAGGCAGGAAATACTGCCCTTGTGCTGGAGCTGGGTCCGGGGAGTCTGTCCAATCTCAGGCGTATATATCCCAACATAAGCGTGGACGGCATATTGCTCAGCCACCTCCACAGCGACCATATGGGGGATATGCTGGTGCTGCGTTATGCCATGCCTCAGCTGAAAATAAAAACCCCCATGACGGTGGTTGCCCCGGAAACCCCGGAAACCGAGTATCGCATGCTGTCATCATCCGGGGTGTTTGAAATGGTCAGCGCAAAAGCGGGGCAGAAGCTGCGCTTTGGAGAGGTGACTGTCACCCTGTATGGTTCATCCCATACCGTGGAAACCTATGCCTTTGACATAGAATACAAGGGCAAGCGGATTTTTTATACCGGGGATACCGGTATGCATTCAGACCTTGTGAATCAATGCCGCGGGGCGGATATACTCCTTGCGGACGCATGCTTCCTCAATGCCGAAAAGCCCGGGGAGAAGGCACAGCACCTTACCGCAGGCGAAGCGGGGCTGGTTGCAAGGGATGCGGGAGTGGGCCAGCTTATCTGCACTCATGTGTGGGGCGGCAGAGAGGATACCGATCAAATGCTGTCCGAGGCGAGGGAACACTTTGCAAACTGCCTTATTGCTGAGGAAATGCACGAATATCACGTATAGCACAGATAACTAAAAGCGGCTTAAGAGCCGCTTTTTGCATGGCGTTTTTTGACATATTAATAAAGTCTTAATGGTTTACGGTGTTTTATGTTAATGTGTATTCTGCTATGCTTTATCTATGTTACAGCGGAGGTGGCGGAATGTACAACATTCTCATATGCGATGACGAGCGGGACATACGCAGGGCATTGAGTATTTACCTTGCGGGGGAAGGCTACGGCGTGCTTCAGGCGGAAAACGGCAAAGAGGCGGTGGATATCATAGAGCAGGAGGAGATACACCTTGTGCTGATGGATATAATGATGCCGGTAATGGATGGCATGGCCGCCATGACCGCCATACGGCAGAAAAGCAACATCCCTGTGATACTGCTCACCGCCAAGGGTGAGGACATGGACAAGGTTGCAGGCCTTACCCTGGGGGCGGACGATTACGTTACCAAGCCCTTTAACCCCATAGAGGTACTGGCCCGGGTAAAGGCACAGCTTCGCCGCTATGCCTATCTTGGGGGCATGGAACGCACCCCAAAGAGCCTTAGGGTGGGTGATATAGAGCTGGACGACGAGGGCAAGAGCGTTACCCTCTGCGGCGAGGAAGTAGCCCTTACCCCCACTGAATACGACATACTCAAGCTCCTTATGCAAAACCCCGGCAAGGTGTTCTCATCCAAAGAGATATACCGCCTCATATGGAAGGATAACCCCATAGGCGCCGAGGGCACCATCGCTGTGCACATTCGCCACATCCGTGAAAAGCTGGAAATAGACCCGGGCAATCCAAGATATCTTAAGGTAGTATGGGGCAAGGGCTACAAACTGGAGGGAAAACAGGATGAAAGGAAATAAGCTTACCCATAAATTCTGGGCAAGGGCCGTGGGGCTGATGCTGTTTGCGGCCCTTTTCACGGTGCTGATATTATGCATAGCGGGCGTAGTATATTGCTATGAGCGGGGCTGGCATTCGGTAGGCACAGAGGTTGACTTGGTAGGGTTGAACGCTTTTTTGTTCTTCAATCGTTATAATATGATAACCATAGGCATCATTGCGGGAGTTGGCATGCTGGGCCTGTTCATATTCCTGCTGTGTTCCGCTGCCCGCAAAGAGGGTGAGGCGGAGTATGTGCTTATCCGTCAGGACAATATCCCCTTTGATGTTTATCTGGTGCTGGCGGGATTGCTGTGCATAGGCTTCCTTACGATGGGGCTGAATATAACCGCCACAAGCGGCGGTTATGTGGTACAGCTGGTATTTGCCGCCATTTGTATAGCCATATCCGCAGGGGTGGCAATGGCGGCCTGCATGACATTTGCCGCACGGATAAAAACAAGGACGCTATTCAAAAACACTATCATATACCGCATATTCGCATGGCTTGGACGGCTGTTCAATATGATGGGCATGAACCTTAAGGCCGCCCTTATATTCCTTGGCTATCTGTTGATAAACGCCATAGGGGCTGCGTATCTGTTTAACAGCAGGTATGAGGGCTTTGCTCTTGTGATGCTGGCCTTCTTCAACTGCGCCGTGCTGTATGGCATACTGGAATGCGTATCCCAGATGAAAAAGCTTAAAGAGGCCGCAACTGCCATAGCCGAAGGTAATCTTAGCTATGAAACCGACACATCGAAGCTCAAGTGGGAATTTAAAGAGCACGGCGAAAGCCTCAACAGCGTAGGGAGAGGCATGGCGAGGGCGGTAAACGAGCGCATGAGAAGCGAGCGCTTTAAGACCGAGCTCATCACAAACGTAAGCCACGACTTGAAAACTCCCCTTACCTCCATCGTTACCTACATAGACCTTTTGCAGAAGGAAGAGATACCCGGCGAGCAGGCGAAGGAATACGTGGATACCATAGCACGCCAGAGTGCAAAGCTGAAAAAGCTTACCGAGGATCTTATTGAGGCCTCCAAGGCTTCGTCGGGGGTAATGAGCGTAAACCTTGAGCGGGTGAATGTGTCAGAGCTTCTGCGCCAGTCTATGGCGGAATACGGCGATCGGATGACGGCGGCAGGTATAGCGACGGTAATGACCTTGCCTGAGGATGATATATATATCACTGCCGACGGGCGGCTGCTGTGGAGGGTGATGGATAATCTGCTGCTGAATATATGCCGCCACGGCATGAGCGGCACAAGGGCGTATATCGGGGCGGAAAAGCGGGAAGAAAACACCGTAATAAGCTTTAAAAACATATCTTCCAAAGAACTGAACATCAGTCCTGAGGAGCTGCTGGAGCGGTTCGTACAGGGGGATGAATCCAGAAATACAGAGGGCAGCGGGCTGGGGCTGTCCATTGCACGGAGCCTTACGGAGCTGATGAAGGGAAAAATGCAGCTGTATCTTGACGGAGACCTGTTTAAGGTGGAGCTGATATTTTCAAAGGATGAAATGTAGAGAAACATACAAAAAAGCGGCTATGCCGCTTTTTTGTCGTGTGCAGTTATATTATTGTTGAAAATGTCGATAAAACACAGTATCATACTTTTATACACATCTGCCCTGTATCGGGGGCCTATTATTTTATTCAGAGCGGTATTGCATGATACGCTGTAAACAAAGCAAAAACAGAAAAATCCCATATTATTTATTTACCCTGCGTGCTGCGGGCATTGTTTTGCTGCTTGCATTTTGCAGTGCGGCTGTGTGCGGCTGCGCTGGGGAGGACAAGTATGTGGAAATTATCATTGCGGCCAATGACGCCGTGGTGACCCCTGTGCCGATGTTAAAGGATGCTGCAATAACCGACGCCAATACGGCAGGCATGCCCCAAACTCCCGAACCTACGGCTATGCTGCCGAAATCAGAAGAGGAGTCTAAAGAAGATCAACATCCCAAGGCAAGCGAAAAGCCCACACCTACCCCGGCTATAACCCCGACCCCAACGCCCACAATAACCCCTACCCCAACTCCTAAGCCAACGCCCACCGCTACCATAAAGCCAACGGCGACGCCGATCGCTACCCCGACGCCAAAGCCCACGCCAACGCCTGTGCCTACTCCGGATACAGAAAAGCTCATGCAGAAGGAACTGGATGACGTTGTGCTGGAGTATAAAGAGGAACGCTTAAAGCTTTATGCGGAGTATGAAAACAAGATCGCACAGGTACAGCAAAGCATAAACTTTCTGGGAGAGCCTTCGGAGGATACGGAATACATCCAAGCCAAGGCAGCCCTTGAGGCAGAGCTGGATAAGTATGAGGCGGAATTCAAAGCTAAGGATCAGGACCTTGAAGCTTATTATTATGGGCTGTATTCTGCTATATACGAAAAATACGGCAAGTGATATGAAAATTATAAAAGCCCTGCTTTTGCAGGGCTTTTTGTGTGGATGATATCAGCTGTCGTACCTTGTGGCGGCGTCCTTGAAATTCTGCCATTTGCCGCCCATAAAGCGGTGCATTTCCTCTGTGCAGTGCAGCCATTTGCCAACGCAGTGACCTTCGGGATAAAACTCGGTAAACTCGCCGTCAAAGAAGGTATAGAAGCGGGAAACATCTGTGCACATGCCGTAGGTGGGGAGGTTGGAACTGTCCATATGCAGCTCAACCTGCTGGCCCCGGCGGGTGCCCCGGTAGGTTATGCCGGTGGAATCAAGCGTGAGGGTACCCTCTCCCACTATTTCGGAAGTTGCCTTATTTTTCAGCAGCTTGTACTGGGGCAGCATGCCCAGCTTTACGTGGCTTGTAAGCTCAAACCCCGGGAAGGACACTTCCCTTGAGCATATCTTGCGCTCCCAGTCGAACCAGACGCGGGGAGTTTCGGGTATTACGCACTCATCGTCAAAGGGGATAAGGTCGTAATATTCATTGAGGGTTGCTCCGTTGCCGCATTCTGTGCAGTATATGCGGTTCCCTTCGCCCAGCATGGTGAATTCCTTGCGGCATTTGGGGCACATGTACAGCAGGTCGTGGAGGTTCTTTGCCATTTCTCCGTGACCGTCATAGGTTACGCGGGCCTTCTTGTTCCAGGCGTAGTCGTCCTGCTTAAGGGCGTCGTGGAGCATGTCGGTAACCTCATCCTCGCTGAGGGAGGCAAGCTGCTCCGGGGTAAAGAGCTGATCCACGGTCACATGCACCTTGCCCCTGCGTTCATCCAGACAGTACTTGGTATTTGTCAGGTAACCGCCCTCAATATGGCACATGAGCACAGGTACCTTAAAATGCTTAAGCAGCTTTGCGGAGCCCAGGGCCACGGGCTGGTTTGCGCCGGATATGCTGCTCATGCCTTCGGGGAAAAGGCATACCACGCCGCCGCTTTTGAGTATGCGGGTGATCTCCTTTATGCAGTATACGTCTGCGGTAAAGTTCTTTTTGGGTATTACCTGCAGAATCTTAAACACCAATGCAAGGTGAGAGCGGAAGAACTCATTGTAGCCTGCCACATAGTTCATCCTGTGGGGCAGGAAGGGCAATCCGGTATAAAGGTAGTCCACGCGGGAGGCGTGGTTGCTTACCACGATAAAGGGGCCCTTGTAATCCTTGGGGTTTACCTTATATTCAAAGGTGACGCCCAGCCGCTTTACGAATATAAGCCGCCATATATTGGCAAGCAGGGGATATATCACCGCCGGGGGGCGGCGCAGCTTTCTGGATGCTATCTTTTGTGCCAGTGTGGGCTTTGACATAGGGCTGTCCTCCCATGGATAGTAAAGTGTTTTTTAAATTATATCATTCTCAGGGCGGCATGGCAAAGGCATATGAATGAGAGGCTTTTTCTTGTGGGATTAACTTCGGTGTGATAGTATAATCAATGGCGTTTGTACATTTGTAACGGCGAAAGAAGGAACCTTATGAAACTGAGCCTGAAAAAACCCTATTACGGCTGGATAATCGTTGCGCTGGGCATATTGATAATGGCGGCATCGGTTGGCATAGTGAATAACTGTACATCCCTGTACATTGTGCCAATATGCGAGGAGATGGGATATTCAAGAAAGGCCGTATCCATGCTTAATACCCTTATATCCACGGGCAGCATGGTGGTAGCTGCGGTATCGGCAGAGCTGTATCATCATTTTTCCGTGCGTCGTACCATGCAGATATCGGCGGTCGTGATAAGCGTAGGGTATTTTATGTTTTCCCTTGCCAATAAGCTGTGGCAGTTTTACGCCATATGTGTTGTTGTGGCATGCGCCCTGTGGCTTCTTGCATACATACCCTTTGCCGTTATACTCAGCAACTGGTTCCACAAGCGTACCGGCTTTGTTATCGGCCTTACATACATGGGCACAGGCGTGGGCGGCATGATATTCAGCCCCATCATAGGCTCGCTTATTGCCAATGCGGGCTGGCGTCAGGCCATGGTAACAATGGCAATAGTGATGGCGGTAATACATATCCCCTGCACATTCTTCCTGCGGGATAAGCCTGAGGATATGGGCCTTGAGCCTTACGGCTATGAAGAGGAAAAGGAACAGGTGAGCCACAGGGATACCTTGCCCGGCATACCTTTTGCCGTGGGCAAGTATAGTGCCAAGTTTATTTTTATAGCGATAGCGGTATCCGTATTATGCTTTGCCAATGTGGGCTTCTGTACTAATCTGCCCGCTCACATGTCGGATAGGGGATACTCTATAGAAACCGCATCCCGCATAATGTCCGCAACCATGGCATCTCTCGCCATAGGCAAAATATCCCTTGGCTGGATTTACGATAAATTCGGCAGCAAGTTTGCCACTATACTTTCAGGGCTCATGCTGGCCGCCTGCCCCATAGCGGGCATATTCCTGCCCGGTGTTGGGCCTATAGTGTGCATAGTGGTATGTTTCTCTCTGGGCATGGCATTTGGCTCGGTGGGTATTCCCATCATTGCAAGAGAAGCTTTCGGCCTCAGAGACTTTGACAGATACAACGGCGCCCTCAACGCCCTTACCGGTGTGTTTTCCGCCCTTGGCCCTGTGTTCAGCGGATTTGTGTACGATGCAGCGGGCAGCTATGCCCCCGCATTTATAGCCTATGCGGTGGCATCAGTGGCCTTTACCGCGGTGCTGGTGCTGTGCCTGAGGAATAATCAGAACTGGGGGCACGCAGCATAAAAGGATTCCATATAAAAACAGCAGGGAAATACCCTGCTGTTTTTGTGTGCTTCTGTTTATCAGAGCAGCTTGCGGTATATGGCTGCCATGGTGGGGATGTCAAACTTTACATAGCTCTGGTTCAGCAGGCGCTGCTGAAGTTCTTCCACGTCCTTTGCGAAGCTGTCCGCCTCAGGGTCGGTCATGCCGTAGGCGCTGAGGGGCTTGCGGGGGATAATGCGGTCCAGCAGGCATTCAAGGGCGTCGTATACCTTATCTGCCTCACAGCCCAGCTCCTTGGCGATGGGGGCCTCAAGGGTAAGTATCTTGCCCTCGGGCCGCTGACGGCGGTATTCCTTGAATACGGCGGTAAAGAACTGATAGTTTGCTTCTCCGTGGGTAACGTGGTATTTGCCGCTCAAGGGGTAGGACATGGCGTGTACAGCGCCGGTGCCTGCGTTGGCGAAGGCTATGCCTGCCATGTTGCTGGCCATAAGGAAGTCCGAAAGCAGCGCCATGCGGGCGGATTCGCCATCGGCGAGCACCTTTGTAAAGCCGCTGATGATGAGCCGTATGGCCTCAAGGCTGAACAACTCGGTATAGGGGCTGGCCTTGGGGGACAGATAGGATTCGGCGGCGTGGATAAGCGCGTCTATTGCGCTGGTGGCAAATACCTCGTAGGGCATTTCCTCAAGAAGCTCGGGGATGAGCACTGCGCAGTCCGGGAATATAGCCTCGTCTGCAAGGCCAAGCTTGGTGCTGCGGCTGGTAATGGAGGTAATGGATACGCTGGATACTTCGCTGCCTGCGCCGCAGGTGGTGGGCACGGCGATAAGCTCATGCTCCTTTACTATGGGCACCCTGCGCATAAAGATATCCTCGGTGCACTGTGCGTCCTTGAGCACCAGTACCTTTGCCATGTCTATAACTCCGCCGCCGCCAATGGCTATAATGCGGCTGCATCCGCTCTGCTTAAAGTCCTTGATCAGGGCGTCCATCATTATATCGGTGGGTTCGCTTGTGCCGTATTTGGATTTAAACTCCACATGGCACTCAAGGCCAAGATGAGCAAAGTATTTTTCGTATACCCGGCGGCTGATGAGCATAAAGTCGCTGGCGCAGAGATTGAATTCGCTGACGAACTGGGCTGCGCTGTCAAAGCTCTTTACGGCGGTCTTCTGGCGGAAAAGCTGCATGTATCATATCCTCCTGAGGGTGAACTGTATTATAAGGCTATCATACAATAAATGGATACTTAATTCAATTTGATTTACGGCCGGGGAAAAATATGCCCCCGCCGTGCTGGCGGGGGCATATGGTGTATCAGTCGTCATGGTCTATCATGCGGTAGCCCACGCCGGTTTCGGTGATGATAAACTGTGGGTCCGCAGGATTGGCTTCTATCTTGCGGCGGATGTTTGCCATGTTTACCCTGAGTATTTGATTGTTTACCGTGGGACGGGCCCCCCATACGCTGCGTATGATAAAGTCGTATGTGAGCACTTTGCCTATGTGCAGCATGGTGAGCATGACTATCTTGTATTCTATCTGGGTAAGGTGTATCTCCTGATCGTTTACGTATACCCGGCGCTTGTCATAGTCTATGGTGAGTGCGCCATTGATGGCTTTGCCGGTGGGGGTATCCGGTCCGCCAACGCTTGAATGGCGAAGGGCGATGCGTATGCGTGCCATCAGCTCCGCCGTGCCAAAGGGCTTGGTAACGTAATCATCAGCGCCTAGGTCCAGCGCTTCCACCTTGTCCTTTTCCCTGTTGCGGGCGGAAAGGACTATTATGGGCACACGAGACCACTGGCGGACGTTTCGGATTATTTCTATTCCGTCCATATCGCTGAGGCCCAGATCCAGCAGCACCACATCCGGACAATGGGAGGAGATAGAAGATATGGCCTCGCGGCCCGTGCTTACAGAAAGTACTTTGTAATCATTGGCGTTGAGTATGGTGGTAAGCAGATGTACTATAGCCTTATCATCTTCAACTACCAGTACGATGGGAAGGTTTTTCATTGCGTCCTCCGTATAGCTTGCTATATGAAGCATGTAATGTTTTGAATATTATACAATTTTACTATTGGGTAGTAAAAGAAACGGGCGTATATTTTCCGTTAAGAAATGTTAAGACGCGTTAAAAAACGATAAATACAGCCCGTGCAGGCAGCGGCACAGACGCAATATGCCGATGGATACGGCTAAAGTCTTAAGGATTTATTTTGGGGAAAAAGAGGTATCGCGTTAGGAGATTTGGATATCCTGTGATATAATCGAACCATGAGAAAAGATATTATCAAAACATTAAAAAAAATAAAGAATTTCCGGGTGGAAGCCCTCCCCATGGTATATACCATACTTATTATGCTGGGGGCTACCTTTATAAGCTTTATTCTCCATAAGTTCTTTATCATGAATAACAATGTATCCATGATATATGCCCTTGCGGTGGTATTGGTGGCCTGTGTGGTGCCCAATTATTTTTATGGCGTTATAGCTTCCCTGATAAGTGTAATCGGCGTAAACTATTTCTTCACGGCTCCCTTTTGGGCGCTTAATTTCACCATGACGGGCTATCCCATAACCTTCCTTATCATGCTGGTAACCTCTATAATTACCAACACCCTGGTTATAGGCTATCGGGAGCGGCACAAGGCGGTAATGGAGGCGGATAAGGAGAAGCTTAGGGGCAATCTGCTCCGGGCGATCTCTCACGATCTGCGCACTCCTCTCACCACGATTTCGGGCTCCAGCGCTGCCCTTCTTGAGGATCATGGCAGGATAAGCAGCGAAGACAGCAAAGCTCTCCTTACAGACATTCACGACAATGCTCAGTGGCTTATCCGTATGGTGGAAAATCTCCTCTCGGTAACCCGCATGCAAAGCGGTGTTTCCGCCGTTAAAAAAGTACCCGAGCTTGCAGAAGAGATAGTAGCCAATGCGGTATCTCAGGTGCGCAAGCGCTTTCCGGGAAATGTTATCACCATTTCCGTGGAAGATGACCCCCGTGACGTGCCTATGGATGGCACGCTGATAGTTCAGGTAATAATAAACCTTATCGAAAATGCGATATTCCATAGCGGAAGTGTGGACGCCATACATGTGTCTGCCTCCATTGGAGAGACCATGGCCCGCTTTTCCGTAAGGGACCATGGCTGCGGCGTGGATGTGCAGCGCATGGAAAGGCTTATGGCCGGCTACATAGACTCGGAGCGTACCGGAGACAGCACAAGGGGAATGGGCATAGGCCTTTCATTGTGCTCCGCAATAATAAAAGCCCATGGCGGAAGGATATGGGCGGAGAACGGGGAGGACGGAGGAGCTGTATTCAGCTTTGAATTGCCGCTGGAATGAAATATATAAAAAATCACCGTTAAGCTGTCTTGACTCAGGCGTGCCGATGTGATAACATATCAAAAGTTTGAGCATAACAGGAGGAAAGGACCATGAGGCGATACAGGGCGAGCAAAGCCATGCTGAATATCTGCGAATTGGTGCCCCTTTCTTTGATATTTATTATTTAAATCTTTCCATTTATTGGGAAGATTTTTTTATAACTTTTACTTGACATGCGAAAGGAGAAAACAATGCTTAAAGGAAGAAGTATTCTTGTACCCATGGACATGACCACCGCTGAACTGGAGGAGATATTCGATTTGGCCGATGC
>X73_One_humped_Camel__coassemble_314_pt1 | contig 14939 bp, 13 predicted proteins | sample X73_One_humped_Camel__metabat2_high_PE_013 | metagenome-assembled genome bin X73_One_humped_Camel
AGCTATTTGTGCTCGATGTTTTTATAGAAAGAATGTGAGGAGAAAAGATTGTTAAAATAATGACAATGGTACGTGAAAGGGGAGTATAGAGGATAAAAGCCCAACAAATGGATGTAAAACAAAGTTTATGTATTGATTAAATATGATTTGTGATGTTCCAATATATTGAATTTCTGCTGTGATTTGCCGTAATCACATATCCGGGTTGATATAGCGTATTTTAGATTTTGCAGGGATTCTGCCGATATGCGAAACATATTTGATTCACAGCTTCCCATGAGAGCCCGCGAAGGAAACTTAAACGACTATATGGTCGTTTAAAAATATAAAAATAGCAGGCATTAAATGCATGATTGAGCCGAATTTGCAGTGGTTACTGCTATGTTGACGCTGTGATCGCACAGAGCGGCATTATTATGGAAAAATACCGTAAAAAGGCCCTTGGAGTCAAAATTTAAAAAAATATGCCACTAACTATTCGTTAAACTTGTGTTTAACGAATAGTTGGGTGTATAATATAAGCAGCCAAAACATTCCCCTCCGGGATAAGTTTTAAAAGTATTATGTGAATGACAGGCAATGCTGCAATCAACGTTTGAATACTATTTGAAATTTAGGAGAAATTTATGTCTGAGAATTACGCGGGAAGCGAGTTTAAAAAGTATACCACCATGCTGAGAGATATCCTTAAGGAACTCCCCCCCTTCTGTCAGGAATTTTTCCGCGGCATCCAAAATGATACCATGGTGCGCACGCGCTATGCCTATGCCTTTGATTTAAGGATATTCTTTAGATTTCTTGTAATGCAGCCGGAGTTTTCCGATAAAACCGTTACTACCCTGTCCTTTGGCGACCTGGATAGAGTAACAACCTCCACTATTGAGGATTTTCTCAGTTACATTTCCTATTATACCGATGAAGAGAACAAGGAGTATATCAACGGAGATAGGGCAAAAGCCAGAAAACTGTCTACTTTAAGGGCGTTCTACAAATATTTCTGCCGCAAGGAAAAGCTTACTACCAATGCCCCCTCTCTGGTTAATCAGCCCACAATAAGGGACAAGGCCATAGTGCGCCTTGAGCCCAACGAGGTTGCCAATCTCCTGGATGCAGTACAGTCAGGCGAAGGGCTCACCGAAAAGCAAAAGCAGTTTCATAAACGTACACAGGCCAGAGATTTGGCTATCCTCACCCTATTCCTTGGCACAGGTATTCGTATAAGCGAGCTTGTGGGCATCAATATAGACGATATAAACTTTTCGGAAAATGAGTTTTCCATCATAAGAAAGGGCGGCAATCAGGACATTCTTGTATTTGGGGATGAAGCCCGTGCAGCGCTGCTGAACTATATGCTGGAGCGGGAGCAGATGAACGCCGCTGAGGGCCATGAGGAGGCGCTGTTCCTATCATTGCAGAGCAAGCGGCTCACAGTGAGGGCTGTGGAAAATCTGGTGAAGAAATACGCAGCCATAGTTACTCCGCAAAAAAGAATATCCCCTCACAAGCTAAGGAGCACCTATGGCACAAACCTTTACCGTGAAACCGGGGATATTTATCTTGTTGCTGATGTATTGGGACATAAGGATGTGAATACCACCCGCAAGCATTATGCGGCGGTATCCGAGGACAGGCGCCGCCTGGCCGCAAAGGTGGTAAAACTAAGAGACGACTAATCCCTTTCCCGTTTTTTGCGGGACCCGTGGAGGCTCCGCACCTGCTGCTGGGCCTCTTCTATTTCGTATATGCGCAGCTTTTTCTCCCACTCTGCCATAAGCTGAGGGTCGATATCCAGCGGGGCAACGTTAGTTGGGTCAAAGGAGTATTCCTCTCCATCCTCATCGTCAAAGTCAAAGGGAAGCTCCGCCAGTTCATCCAGCGTGGAAATGGTATCTGTAAGTTCTATCTGAAATTCCTCATACTCTTCCCCGCTTTCGATACAGCGGCAGCAGTTGTCGCAGATCTTTGTGGGGTCAAGGTCGCAGTAGTCCATATCGTTGCGTTCTGTCATGGTGTATTCCTCCCGGAAAATTTGTCGAAATATAGCGCTGAACAATTGTTCTTGAAGCGTAATGTTCCATGTGGTATAATTTGTGCAGGAGATTTATGGTAAATTCCGATACCGTAAATCTCTGTCGATATTATTATACCATCTTTGCAATGATTATTGGAGGGATTATATGCAGCAGCTTACAAAACAGCAGCAGGCAGTTTATGATTTTATCCGCAGCTACATTGAAAACAACTCCATTCCCCCCACCGTTCGGGAAATCGGTACAGCTGTGGGCCTTAGCTCTACCTCCACTGTACACGCACATATAAAGGCTTTAAAGGAAAAGGGCCTCCTTACAAACGGCGGCTCTGCCCATCGCAACATCTCCCTTGCAAACCCCGCGCTGAAGGGTATGCATAATGTGCCCCGCATAGGTACCGTTGCCGCCGGCCAGCCCATACTTGCCTTTGACGATATGAGCATGTATGATACCATGCCCCTCCCCAACTCTCTTTTGCACGGCGCGGAGCAGGGCGAAGTGTTTATTCTGGATGTAAAGGGCGACAGCATGATAGAAGCCGGCATAAACAACGGCGATATGATAGTAGTACATAAGGGCATACAGACAGATAATGGAGATATTGTAGTTGCCCGTGTTGCGGGCGATACGGCCACGGTAAAGCGCCTATATAAAGAAAAGGACAGAATAAGGCTCCAGCCGGAAAATTCCAAGATGGAGCCAATATACGCTTCATATGAAGATGTGGAGATTATCGGCAAGGTGATATCCTTGATCAGAAAGTATTGATTATATTGTTATCTCCCCTGCCTTCAGTAGGTCGTCAAGGGCGTACATGACGCCTATTCTTCCGTGGGCAAAGGTAAGGCCGCCCTGCACATAGGCGGTATAGGGCTCCACTATGGGAGCGTCGGCGCTCAGCTCAATGGAAGATCCCTGAACAAACGCACCCGCTGCCATTATTACCTGGCTGGTATAGCCGGGCATATCCCAGGGCTCCGGCTGGACAAAGCTGTCCACCGGGGCTGCTTTTTGTATACTGCGGCAGAAGGATATAAGGGATTCCGCAGAGTTGAAGCGGAGAGACTGCACTATATCAGAGCGCTCATCTGTGCTGGAGGGCATGCTGGTCATGCCTGCCTTTTCAAACACACGGGCAAAAAGCACTGCGCTCTTTACTGCCTGAGCGGTAATATGAGGCGCCATGAAAAGACCCTGATAGAAGGGAGCGTATGAGCCTGCGTAGGACCCCACTTCCCTGCCCATTCCGGGCACTGTAAGCTTCATTTCTATGCGCTCTATGGCCCGCCTTGTGCCTGCGATATATCCCCCTGTGGGGGCAATGCCGCCGCCAAGGTTTTTTATAAGGGAACCTATAATAACGTCTGCGCCGTAATAGGTAGGCTCGTGCATGCGGGTAAAGCCGCCGTAGCAGTTATCCACCACTATAAAGGCATTGGGAGCCTTGCTGCGCACAAGCTCAAAGGCTGGCAGCATCTCTTCGGGGGTTAAAGCGTTGCGCCAGGAGTACCCCCTGGAACGCTGGAAGTAAACCAGCTTAACTTCGGGAAAAAGGGCTTTTTCGGCAGATTCAAGGTCAATGCTGCCATTAAGAAGATCCACTTGAGCATACTTTACACCCATTCGCGCAAGGGAGTTGTATTCATTGCCGCTTATGCCGATGGCCTTTTCAAGGGTATCGTAAGGGGCTCCTGTAAGGGACATCATGGTATCTCCCGGCTCCAGCAGCCCTGAGAGTGCGGTAAATATGGCATGGGTACCGGAGGTTATCTGGGGACGTACAAGGGCATCCTCGGCCTCCAGAGACGCCGCAAACACCCTGTCCAGAGCATCGCGGCCAATGTCGTCATAGCCGTATCCTGTTGTAGGCGCAAAGTGCCTGAGGGCTATCCCCTCCTGCTGAAATGCGGCAAGAACACGGGCCTGGCATGCGGCCTCAACGTCATCTATTTTTGCAAAAACATCCGCAAGCTCGCTTTCACATTGTCTTACGTAGCTGTATGCTCTTTCGGATATGCCAAGCAATTCTCGTTCAATGGTACTCATTTTTATTTTTCCTGTTCTTCGCTGTTATGGTGTATGTTTATCCTTGCGTTGGGTGTAACGGTGGATATGGCGGATTTGTATATCATCATCTGCACACCGTCCGCCTCAACTGTGACCACAAAGTTGTCATAGCCCGTTATAAGGGCATTTTTTATTTGATATCCGTTTGTAACGTGAATGGTCACCGGGGTTTTTGACTTTCGGGCGCCGTTGAGAAAGGCGTCCTGAAGGTTAAACTGCTTTGTCATTGTTCCCCTCCGCAAAATGTTTTGTAAATAGCCTGGTTAAGCGATTCTTTATCGGGATATTGCGAAATATCGAACCAAATTATTCGCTTATCTCTCCGGAACCATGTCAGCTGTCGTTTGGCAAAATGACGGGTTTCCAGCTTAATTGCTTTGATTGCCTCGTCAAAGGTATACTCACCTGAAAAATGCTTGAAAAGCTGCTTATAACCAAGGCCCTGCAATGCGGGCAGCGATGGTTCGTATCCCGCGTCGTAAATGGCTCTGGCTTCATCCAAAAGGCCCTGCCGGAGCATTATATCCACCCGCAGGTTTATCCGCTCATAAAGCATCTCACGGGGCATTGTAAGGCCTATTATTGTGGGCTCGTAGGGTATAGCGGCCTGTGCCTGGTTTGCAAAGTCTCCGCCGTGATCATCTATGGGCTTGCCTGTGAGGCGTACAACCTCCAGGGCACGGATAACCCGCTTTATGTCATTGGGATGCAGCCTCTGAGCAGCCTTTGGGTCCTCGGCCTGAAGCAAGGCGTATGCGGCGCCCTTTTGGGTCTGCTCAAGGGCAGCAAGCTCTGAGCGGAGCTTTTCATCGGAAGGTACAGAGGTAAAGTTCAGAGGGTATATCAGGGAATTGACATAAAGGCCTGTACCGCCTACAACAAGGGGATATTTGCCGCGGCTGACGATATCATCTATTGCTTCCCCCGCCATGCGACGATACTCGGCAACGCTGAATTTGGGAGAATCAATATCCACAGCATCCATCAGATGATGCGGTATCCCTTGCCTTTCTTCCATTGTGGGCTTTGCGGAGCCTATATCCATGCCCCGGTATACCTGAATGGAGTCCGCAGAGATTATTTCGGCGTTCAGCCTTTGCGCTAAGGCTATGGATGCGGCGGTTTTGCCGCTGGCTGTTGGGCCTACAATAAGGCCCAGCTTGGTTTTATTAATGTCGCTCATTATAGTACCCGCTTAAACAGCTTTTCAAATTCAATTTTGCTCATTCGCACCATTACAGGCCTGCCGTGAGGACAGGTCATGGGCACACCGCTGTTTGAATACTCGTCCAGCAGTGTTTTTATTTCTATATCGGACAAAATATCTCCGGCCTTTATAGCATGCTTGCAGGCAGACTGTATAAGCGAGCTGCGCTTGATATCCTGTGTGCTCAGGCTGTTTTTGTTTTGCAGTATGCCTATTGCCTCATGGATAAATGCGGGGGCTTCCGGTGCGGAGAATATTGCAGGCACTGCCCGTATGCTGACGGTAAGGGGGCCAAACTCCTCGATATCGAAGCCAAGCTCGGTAAACAGCTGCATGTTCTCCATGAGAGTAACGTATTCCGATGCTGTAAGCTTCTCTATTTCGGGCATCAGCAGCAGCTGAGAATCCGGCTCAAGGGGCTTTGATATTATGCTTTCGTACAGGCGGCGCTCATGGGCGGCGTGCTGGTCTATGAAAAATACCTCATCTCCCTGCTGTATCACCCAATAGCAGCCGAAAAGCTGTCCGATTATGCGATAAGGCACTTTGCCAAAATCAAGCTGTTTTGGTAGTTCCGGAGGGATTTCTTTTTTCTTTGCGGGTATGGCAGCCTCCACAAAAAACTGTGGCTTAGCGGCCTCTTTTTTTATTTCTTCCCGTTTCTGCTCTATTGTCATTTCCCTTGCGCTGCCATAGGAAAGGGAGCCGACCGGGAGTATACTCTCAGCTGAAGGGGGATTATATGAGGAAACAGGTTCCTTTATTTTTACAGGAGCATTTGGTACAGGCTTGTTTAAGCTCCCTGCAAAGGAGGAACGGAATCCTTCTATTTTTTCGGACGGTCGTATGAAAATGCTTTCGGCATATTTCTTTTCAGAGGGAGCAACCCTGGGCTTGGGAACTATATCTTCATGGGTAAGCACGGGAGCCACAGGGTCACCAAGGGCCATTCTGGCGGCTATGGTTGCCGCCCGTACCGCTCCTTGCTCATCTTTAAAGCGCACTTCCATTTTATTGGGGTGAACGTTTACGTCCACATCGCCGAAGTCAACGGAAATATTCAGAACATAGAACGGGAACTTGCCCCCCATAAGGCGGGTATCAAAGGCACGCTGTATCCCATATGAAACCTGAGAAGAGCGCACATAGCGTGAATTTACAAAGAGGGACTGGTGCTGCCTGTTGGGGCGGGCCAGCTTTTCTGTGCCCAGATAGCCTGTTATTTTTATCTTACCGTCGTCGTAGTCCACGGGCTTTATATGGGGCAGGGTTTCTCCGCCGTATACGCAGAATATTGCGGATTTAAGCTGTCCGTCGCCGGGGCTGTGGTAAAGCAGCTTTCCGTTGCTGATAAGCTTAAAGGATATGGCGGGATTGACCATTATTACCCTTGAGATATAATCGGAAATGGCTCCTGCCTCAGCACGCTGTGATTTGAGGAACTTAAGCCTTGCGGGAACGTTGAAAAAAAGATTGCGCACCTCGGTGGTGCTGCCTTCGGGGCAGCCGGAGGGGCCGCTTTCTTTAACTTCCCCGCCCTCTATGCGTATCATGGCTCCTTCGTCGGCGTTCTTTGTGCGGGTGCGCATGGTAAGCATGGATACCGCGGCAATGGAGGCAAGAGCCTCGCCGCGAAAGCCGAGGGTTTCAATATGAGCAAGGTCTTCGGCGGTGGATATCTTGCTGGTGGCATGGCTGAGGAACGCAGTGGGCAGATCCTCGGGGATTATGCCGGAGCCGTTATCCGTAACGCGGATATACTCAATACCGCCTCCGTTTATTTCAACGGTGACGGCGGTGCTGCCTGCGTCTATGGAGTTTTCCACCAGCTCCTTTACAACCGAGGCGGGGCGTTCCACCACCTCGCCTGCGGCTATCTGGTTTGCCGTGTGCCGTGAAAGCACCTGAATACGTTTCATGTTACCTCAGCTTTGCACGAAGGTGCAGGTCGTATATCATGTTCAGCGCATCCATGGGGGTAGTGGCGTTTATATCCAGCTCCCTAAGCTCCTTCATAATATCCTCCGGAGAAGGCGCGCCAAAGAGTGTCATCTGCTGGTCGGCATCGTTGTTCTTTTCCAGTATGCCTGTATGGTCGATGTTGATGTCGGAGGCTTCAAGCTCTGATAATATCTCACGGGCCCGCTGAATCACTTCCTGAGGCAATCCTGCAAGGCGGGCAACCTGTATGCCGAAGCTCTTATCCGCTCCGCCACGGACTATTTTTCTGAGGAAGATTATGTCTTCCCCTACCTCTTTTACGGATATGCGGTAGTTCTTTATACCGGGAAGCTTTCCTTCAAGCTCGGTGAGCTCATGATAATGGGTGGCAAACAGGGTCTTTGCGCCGCACTTTTCACGATCCGCAATGTGCTCAAGCACCGCCCACGCTATGCTAAGGCCGTCAAAGGTGCTGGTGCCGCGGCCTATTTCGTCAATTATCAGCAGGCTGTTTGGGGTTGCGTTGTTTAGAATATCGGACATCTCGCTCATTTCCACCATAAAGGTGCTTTGTCCTGAGGCAAGGTTGTCCGATGCGCCTACGCGGGTAAATATTTTATCGGTTACCGTTATGCTGGCGCTTGATGCGGGTACAAAACTGCCTATATGTGCCATCAGAACGATAAGGGCTACCTGCCTCATATATGTGCTTTTGCCTGCCATATTGGGGCCGGTGAGTATGATGAGGCGGTCATCCTTGCCGTTCATCATGGTATTGTTGGGAACAAAGCCGTCCTTAACGCTGCGTTCCACCACAGGGTGGCGGCCGTCGATTATTTCTATCCTGCCGTTTGTCTGTATTTTGGGGCGGCAATAGTCGTTGGAATAGGCCACCTGAGCAAAGGCGCAATATACGTCCAGAGCTGCAATGAGAGCTGCGTTTGCCTGAAGGCGCTCAATACATCCGAGCAAAATATCACGAAGCTCTGTAAACAGCCTGTATTCCAAGGCTATGCAGCTTTCCTCTGCGCCGAGTATGGTGTTTTCAAGCTCTTTCAGCTCTTCGGTAATATACCTTTCGCAGTTGGCGAGGGTTTGCTTGCGCTGATAATTGTAAGGCACAAGGCTGAGATAAGACTTTGTTACCTCAATATAATAGCCGAACACCTTGTTGTAGCTTATCTTAAGGTTCTTTATGCCTGTGTTTTCCCGCTCTTCGGCTTCCATGCGGCTGAGCCAGGTTTTGCCGTTTTTGGATGCATCCCGATATGCGTCCACTTCTGCGTTGTAGCCATCTCGTATTACGCCGCCTTCTTTTATGCTGAGTGGCGGGTTTTCTGTTATGGCAGAATACAGCAGGGCGCAGATATCCTCCATGGGGTCCAGCTCGTCCCTGATACGGCTCAATTCAGCGGACTTCATGGGAGCAAGTGACGCTATAAGGGCGGGTATGCGCTCAAGGGAGAGCCTTAAAGATTCGCAGTCTCTGGCGTTTACTGTGCCGTATGCGATGCGGCTGCAAAGCCGCTCGATGTCATATATGGCATCAAGGGCCTTAATTACAGTATCCCGCTCAATGTTCTTTTTTAGAAGCTCCTCAACGGCGCTTAGCCTTGCGTCTATTTCGGTGGGCAACTGCAAAGGCTGGTCTATCCATGTGCGCAGAAGCCTGCCGCCCATGGCGGTGCCGGTTTTATCCAGATGATACAAAAGGGTATTTTTTTTGCTGCCCTCTGAGCGTATGGGCCGGGTAAGCTCAAGGTTTCTGCGGGAGTTTGCGTCTATGTGCATATAGCGGCTGCGCTGATTTATACGTATACGCTTAATATGGCACAGGGAGTTTTTCTGGGTGTCTTCAAGGTAAGAAATCAGTGCACCTGCGGCGGAAATGGCGCAGGGCATATCGTCGCAGCCATAGCCTGCAAGGGTGGATACCCTGAAGTGAGTGAGCAGGCGCTGCTTAGCTCCGGTGTATTCGTATGCCCAATTGCCATAGCACTGTACATAGTACTCTGCCTGAAGGCGGCGCACCAGAATATCCTGCATGAAAACGGCATCGTTGGTAACTATTTCAGTGGGCTGAATGCGGCAAAGCTCGTCAATGAGCTCGCTCATCCAGTTTTTGCCGCTGTATTCGTATACGTAGAAGCTGCCGGTGGATACGTCGCAGTAGGCTATGCCAACGTCGCTGTCCCTGAGGAAAAGGGAGGCGATATAGTTATTCTGACCCTCGGCAAGCATACTTTCCTCAATAACGGTGCCGGGAGTTATTACGCGGATAACATCCCTTTCCACAAGACCCTTGGATTCTTTGGGGTCGGTGAGCTGCTCACATATGGCTACCTTATGCCCCTTTTCAATGAGCCGGCTTACATAGCTTTCCATGGCATGATACGGCACGCCGCACATGGGGGCGCGCTCTTCAAGGCCGCAGTCACGGCCCGTAAGCACTATTTCAAGCTCACGGGAGGCGATGAGTGCGTCCTCAAAGAACATTTCATAAAAGTCGCCAAGGCGATAAAAGAGAATACAGTCGGCGTATTTCTCCTTTACCTCCATGTATTGGCGCATCATTGGGGTAAGCTCAGCGGGCATAAAAGACTCCTGTTGGGAAAATGATGATTAGTGCATGCAGCCGGAGCATGCGGAACAATCGCCGCTGCAGCCGGAAGACTGGCTTTCTTCTTCCTCACCAAGGTTGATATAGGCGCTGATGACTTTGTTTACCTCGTTCATTACGTTTGCAAACTGGTTCTGGGATTCCATCATTTCGATAAATACGGGGTCAGCCATAAGTTCGTTCTGGATATCCTCTATTTCCTTTGCGATCGCGGATACGGTCATGCCTTCGCCATCTTCATTCTGAAGCATGGTCACCATCTGCTCCTGCTTCTTGGTGTACTGCTCCATGAGGCCCTGTACGTGGGGATCGGAATCCATGGCGGCCTTGGCGGCCTGTACGCGCTTAAATTCTTCGGAATTGGAAAGGGCCAGGCCCAGTTCGGTTGCTTTTTCTTTTATCATTGGTTTTCTGCCTTTCTATTTTATCAGTTCGCCGATCAGTGAGTTGTTTTGATTGGCGGTTATTCTAACGTTGCACAGGGAGCCTATAAGCTCCTCTCCGCCTGGGAAGTATACCATCTTAAAGTTGCTCAGCTTGCCATATGCCATGGGCTCGGCGCGCCTGTCACAGCCTTCAACCAGCACTTCTCCGTCGGTGCCGATGTATTTAAGATTGCCTTCTTTTAATATTTCAGCCTGCAGCGCGTTGAGACGCTGAAGCCTGTCGTGCTTAACTTCGTCAGGCACCTGCTCGGGCATAGTTGCAGCCACGGTGCCCTTGCGGGGGGAATACATAAAGGTAAACGCGGCGGAATAGCCAACACGGCGGATAAGGTCAAGGGTGTCCTCAAAGTCTGCCTCTGTCTCTCCGGGAAAGCCCACTATCATGTCGGTGGTAAGCTCTATTCCGGGCACTCTGCGCTTAAGCTCCTCCACCTCTTCCATGTACTTTTCACGGGTATAGCGACGGTTCATGAGATGGAGTATCCTGTTGCTGCCGGACTGCACCGGCAGGTGGATATGCTTACATACCCTTGGCAACTCCGCAATGGCATCCATGAGGGAAGGAGAAAGATCCTTTGGGTGGGAGGTCATAAAGCGTATGCGCTTAATTTCAGGAACCTCGTTGTGGACCATGCGCAGAAGCGTCGGGAAGTCGGTGGCTCCGTCATCGCCGCTGTAGGAGTTTACGTTCTGACCAAGCAGTGTAACTTCCTTAAAGCCTGCTGCCGCAACAGAGCGTACTTCCTCTACTATTGCCGCGGAATCACGGGAGCGCTCACGCCCTCTTACGTAGGGAACTATGCAGTAAGAGCAGAAGTTATTGCAGCCGTAGGCAATTGTAACGTTGGTGGAGAAGCTGCCGGAGCGCAGAACGGGCAGCCCTTCTGCTATTTCGCCATCCATTTCACGAACCTGAATCACCCTGTCGTGATGGAGGGCAGATTCAAAAATATTGGGGAATCTGTGGAGCTCATTGGTGCCGAATACCATGTCCACAAAGGGGAAACGCCTGAACAGCTTGTCCCCTGCCTCCTTCTGCTGCATCATGCAGCCGCATACCCCTATGAGAAGCCCCGGCTTTTCATCCTTGCGCTTTTTCAGGGCCCCTATATTGCCGTATACGCGCTTTTCTGCATGCTCGCGTACGCAGCATGTATTGAACAGTATAACGTCTGCTTCGGCCTTGTCAGCGGCTTTAACACAGCCCATCTCCTCCAGCATGCCCGCCAGCTTTTCAGAGTCGTGGTCGTTCATCTGGCAGCCGTAGGATTCTATATGGTAAGTGAGGCCAAGGTGGGATATTTCTTCCTTTACACGCTTGGCTGCGGCTCTTGCCGCGGTCATTTCACTTTCCGGTACAAGCAATTCTTTTCGCATTTAATACCTCTGCATATTTTATCAATTTTATTATAACTTTTTTGCGGTGTTTCTTCAAGTGCGGGCGTGATTGCTGCAAACCTAAAACGTACCCCGGTCGGGATGCGTTTTAACTCATTGTGTATTCTCTTATCCGGTTACGGCTGTCTTTTGAGTCTTTTTATACTGGAGATCAGCCAGTACATAGCCGCCTCCATATCTATCTCGTGGCCGCCGTCAAATATATCAAGGTATACGGTAGATTCGGGGTATTTTTCCATCATCATGTTGAACAGCTTGATACTGTGGGTGACAGAAACCTCAGGGTCGAACTTTCCGTGGAATATCTTGATGTTTGCCTTGGCAATGGTGTCCAGATAGGTTATGGGCGAACGGGCCATCATCTCCTCTACGCTGCCGCTGCAGCAGGCTAAAAGCCCGTCACGATAAAACTCACTTTGATCGTGGAATTGCTTAAGGTCGGTAATGGGCACATAGGAGCCTATGGCCTTGAAGTACTCGGGGCACTTTCCCGCCATCAGCAGCGCCATGTGTCCCCCGCCGCTCAAGCCAAGGAGAAATACGTTGTCTGCATCTACGTTTTCCTTGGCAATGACGTAATCTATGGCGTCCTGAATGTCCTGCTTTGCGTATTCTGAGCCGCAGGCCTGTGTGCATATGGGATTGCTGGGCAGGTTGTTGCCACGGAATTCCGGCAGCAGCAGGTTGAAATCATACTTCTCCGCATAGGGCAGCATGTTTTCTATCTGATTAAACCTGTCATAGCTCCATGTGTGCAGCCCCACCAGCAGAGGACGCTTTTCCTTGGATTCGGACTTGTAAAATAACGACGGTTGCATAGTGCCGTCCATGGTGGACTTAATTAATATTTCTCTTTGCTGCATGTATATCACCTCTTGGTTGGATTATAGCACTCGTTTTATATGCTGCCAAGGACTGATACGACGGTTTGATTTGCTCTGTTGTCAACTCACCGTCAGGGGATATTGTAATGATACGGTTGCCAAGGTCTATCAGGTATGTATCCAATGGATGGCCGTCGGAATAGCGGCGGTATACGTGTTCTGCACCCCATGGCTCTGAATAGATGGGAATATATTCAAGATGAAAGGTAAAGGTAATCCTGTGACGCACTTTGAATGTTTGATCCAGAGTTTTTTCAAGATACCAATCGTGCAGCCGGGGCATCTTAATTTTTGTTACGGTGTAGCTGATTGCCGGTATATCCGGGTCAGGTTCCTCAGAGTGATGGACGGCATACAGCTGTGCGGAAAACACAGTTTCATTTACCGAAAGCGTGGTTGTATAGTTGCTGAAATCCCCTTCAATGAAGTCTTCCATGGTTAAAGGCAGCTCACCATCTTCTATGGCAAAAGTATTTCCTGAATATACGTTGAGCTTCTCTTCCACTTCTTCTGGAAGCATATTTATCCTGTCAGTTATCAGCAAATAATCAAATGCTAATAAGAGCGCAAAAGTAATCACAAATGTGAGTATCACGTTTTCTGCTGCAGCCGCCTTTTTATGCTTCATCCACTTTGACAGGAGCCGCCCAAGTATTCTGATTGCAAAAAATCCAAGTGCGGATATTACATATATAAGGGTTGTTTTGTGGCCTGAGGATATCAGCAGATAAAGCAGAGCCAATATGAAAAGAGCAAAAATGATACGTTCAAAAGTTTTCCTCGTACCTGGATTGAGAAAGACGCCTTCCTGCTCAGCCGCCTTTTTGGCTTTATTATACCAAACGCTATAGCGGATCACTTCATATAAAGAGAGCAAAATCAGAAGCACATAGCAAAACACTAAAAATAATTCAGCGTTATTTGAAAGTGCCGTCATCGGGTCTGATACGATTCTGGTTATAGAGGACTTTAGTTGAATAACACAGAGTATTGCTAAAAGAATATTCAGAGGCTTATATGCTTTATTGATGGATTTCTGGATGTATTCAACATCCACACTGGGGTCTGTTTCAATGGGGACGGGATTTTCAGCTTCGTTGCAGAAGATTTGCATTTGCGCAGAGGTTGTAACCAGTTTCCATCCGGTGTGCTCGCACATTTCATAAAAGAACGCTTGTTCTTCGGAGGGTGCTGGATCATATTCGCTTGCCTTGGGAAAGTATGTAACGGCAAAGTGCAGAGAGGAGGGCTCGATACTTTTAAACTTCCAAATGCCTCTGCATATCTTTTCTAGCATCCAGCCAAGCTTTGCCTGTTCTTCAAGGTAAGCAGAAATACCGGCTCTGTCGAAAAAGTCAAACTTTATGCGGACACGTTTTGTGTTTTTCATTTTACCCTCCTTAGATTAGTCTCCGGTAATCCTCTGCCTGAGCGCATATGCGGCGATATTCCGCTTCCAGCCGTTCCCTTCCCTTGTTAGTGAGGATATAGCTGCGTTTTCTTCCCTCTACCCTGGTCTTCTCTATCATTTCCGCTTCAAGAAACTGCTCCAGCAGATTGTACAGGGTGCCTGAGCCAACGTTTACCCTCTTGTTTGTCATTGCGGGTACTTTGTCCAGTATATCCATGCCGCAGCATTCTTCTTTCAGACACAGCAGAACATAAAACATCTGTTCCGTCAGCGTATGAAACTTTTCTCTTGGCATAAGCCCAGCTCCTATTCTCGAATATCGAGTATCTATATAAAAATTATATTCTCGAATATCGAGAATGTCAACAAAATAAAAACGGAGCAAGCTTTCGCTTGCTCCGTTTGGTGCGGGAAACAGGACTTGAACCTGCATGCTGTTGCCAGCATACGGACCTGAACCGTACGCGTCTGCCAATTCCGCCATTCCCGCGTGAAGTGGTGGATGGGGGTGGATTCGAACCACCGAAGTCTGTGACGGCAGATTTACAGTCTGCTCCCTTTGGCCGCTCGGGAACCCATCCATAACAGTAGTAATCATATCATGTTTTCAAAGTGGTGTCAAGGTGGAGCTGGTGATAGGAGTCGAACCTACAACCTACTGATTACAAATCAGTTGCTCTGCCATTGAGCTACACCAGCCGAAAAAATGGCGATCCGAAGGGGGCTCGAACCCCTGACCTCCAGCGTGACAGGCTGGCATTCTAACCAACTGAACTACCGGACCGTATAAAAAAGTGGTGGGCCTTCAGGGACTCGAACCCCGGACCAATCGGTTATGAGCCGACCGCTCTGACCAACTGAGCTAAAGGCCCTTAAAAATGGTGACCCCTAGGAGACTCGAACTCCTGTTACCGCCGTGAAAGGGCGGTGTCTTA
>X73_One_humped_Camel__coassemble_318_pt1 | contig 14834 bp, 18 predicted proteins | sample X73_One_humped_Camel__metabat2_high_PE_013 | metagenome-assembled genome bin X73_One_humped_Camel
CTATCATGCTCTGCTTCTGCCGCTCCAGCACATCCTCTTTATTGGATATGCTCTGCTCCAGTTCATTCAGCCTGTTTTCTGTCTCGGCAAGGTCTGCCGCGCCGCCGTCCCGCTTTTCAACGGTTTCACGGCTACGCCGGCTTATCTCTGCAAGCTCTTTTCGCATGCTTTCCTGCCGCTCTGAGCTTGAGCGCATCTCCTCCTCAAGGCGCTCCCGCTCCTTTGCAAGGTTTGCCATGCGCTCACGGGCAAGCTTTGCCTCGCCCGCGCGGTTTTCCACATCCTGAGTGGCCGCCAACAGCTTTGACTGCATCTCGCCTATGGCAACGCTGAGCCAGCGCTCCTTCTCCTCCTCGACCACGCAGTCCGCCGCAATGGAAGATTCGGTGGCTGAGGTGTTCTTTATCTCAGCCTCATATGCGCTGAGGCTGTCGCTGAGGGTCTTGATGCGCTCGTTCAGCCTGTCATACTGGTATAGGAATACGTTTATCTCTATTTCTTTCAGCTCATCCCTGAGCTTGAGGTATTCGCGGGCAGCCGCGCTCTGCTCCTCAAGGGGGCCTATCTGGCGCTCCAGCTCCTCCAGTATATCGTTGAGGCGAACAAGGTTCTTTCGGGTATTGTCAAGCTTCCGCTCCGCCTCTTCCTTGCGTACCCGATACTTCATTACGCCTGCCGCCTCTTCAAAGGCGTTGCGGCGGTCGTTGGACTTGTTGGATAGTATCTCCTCTACTCTTCCCTGACCGATTATGGAGTATCCTTCCTTACCTATGCCGGTATCCCGGAACAGCTCGCTGATGTCCTTCAGCCTGCACTGGGTGCGGTTGATAAGGTATTCGCTTTCGCCGGAGCGGTATACACGGCGGGTAACGCTAACTTCGGCGTAATCTGTGGGCAGCCTGCCGTCAGAATTGTCCAGCGTAAGGGTAACCTCACAGAAGGACTGGGGCTTGCGCTGCTCGGTGCCGTTGAATATAACGTCCTCCATCTTGTTGCCGCGCAGCACCCTAGCGCTCTGCTCGCCCAAAACCCAACGAACGGCGTCGGCGATGTTGCTCTTGCCGCTGCCGTTTGGGCCGATTATGGCGGTTATTCCTTTTTCGACCTGTATCTCCGTCTTTTTGGCGAAGGATTTAAAGCCGTTGATCTCTATCTTTGTAAGTCGCAATTATTTATCCTCTGAGCCATATTACTTCATATTAATCTTATCATAAATATACCCTTGGTGCAAATCACACAAGGCCCAGCTCTGTAAGCGTTGCCTTTGCGGCACGTTGTCCGGCCTCCTGCTTGCTGCTGCCTGAGCCTATGCCTTTTTTCTCCCCGGCTATCACCGCCTGAAGGGTGAAAACACGCATATGATCAGGGCCCGATGCATCCACAAGGTCATATGTTACGTTGCCCAGATGTTTTTTCTGAACATATTCCTGAAGCATGGTCTTGTAATCCTTTGTGTTTACGCTCTGCACAGCATGCTCAATACCCCCTTCGGTTACCCTGAGCACCAGTGCTTTGGCCGGGGCCATTCCGCCGTCCAGAAATACCGCTCCTATCACCGCCTCCACAGCATCCGCAAGTATAGAGGGCTTTTCCCTGCCGCCGGAGTGTTCCTCACCATGGCTCAGCAGCAGATATTTGCCCAAACCAAGCTTGCCTGCTGCCCTGTGCAGCGCACCTTCGCATACGCAAAGAGCCCTGACGCGGGTCATAACGCCCTCGTTCAGGTCCGGATATTCCTTATACAGCTTTTCGCTTACGCACAGCTCCAGCACCGCGTCCCCCAAAAATTCCAGACGCTCATTATGCACGCTGCCGTTGCCGTCTCCCTTTACATATGATGTATGTGTAAGGGCGGTGTCCAGCAATGTGCTGTCTTTAAATGTATATCCCAGTTCTTTCTGAAGTTCTTCCAGGCTGCGCAGCCTTGCAAATTCCATTGTACACGCCTCCATATCAAAATACCCGCATCCACAAGATGCGGGTACTTTTTGATGATGTTATTTTCCGATGAACTTGAGAATATCGCCCACAGTGTGTACGTTGGGCAGTTCCTCTTCGGGAACCTGAATGCCGTACTCCTGCTCGATGTCCATTATCAGCTCAACCACATCCAGAGAGTCGGCCTTAAGGTCTTCCACCAGCCTGGTCTCCATGGTGATCTGATCCATGGGAACGTCCATCTGCTTGGAAAGCATAGCGCAAATCTTTTCGAAATCCATTATTTACCGCCTTTCAATGCATATAAACATATTAAAATATTTTAAGGTTTTTATATAGTTTAGCCTTATATTTCACCGATGTCAATCCTGTATATCCGGCAGCTGACCTATGGCGTCCCGTATGGAGCCGTTTATTCCGCCCAAAGCAAACTTCCTGGCCTGGCCCACCGCCGCGGCGAACGCCTTGGCGTTTGAGCTGCCGTGTGCCTTTACAACGCCGCCGTCTATGCCAAGCAGGGGCGCTCCGCCGTATTCGGTATAGTCCATTATCTTCTTGAAGCGCTTAAAGGCAGGCTTTGAGAGCAGGGCGCCTATCTTGCTGCGGGTATCCGCCATAAGCTCGCCCTTGAGCATGGACATAAGTGTGGAAGCCATGCCCTCGGTATACTTGAGCACGATATTGCCGGCAAAACCATCGCATACTATGGCGTCAAACTGGCCGCTGAGTATGTCCCTTGCCTCGCAGTTGCCCACAAAGTTTACAGGAGCATTCTCCAGCAGCTTATAGGCGGCCTTTGTAAGCTCGTTGCCCTTTTCCGCTTCGGCACCGTTGTTCAGCAGGCCTATCCTAGGATTATCAACGCCCATTACATCCTTCATGTAAGCGGACGCCATTACAGCAAACTGCATAAGGTAAGAGGGCTTGCAGTCCACATTGGCACCGCAGTCCATTATAAGAACACAGCCCTTTTCCGCCGGGAAAACCACGCCCAAAGCGGGACGCTTTACCCCTTCGATGCGGCGAACGATAAAGGTAGCCCCCGCAAGCACAGCGCCTGTGCTGCCGGCGGACAGTACGCATTCCGCTTCCTTGTCCCTCACCAGCTCCATGGCCTTTACCAGGGAAGAATTTTTTTTGCGGCGTATTGCAAAAGTGGGCTGTTCGTCGCAGCCTATCACCTCAGGGGCATGGTGTATCTCTACCCTGGAACTATCATAATCATAAGCCGAAAGCTCGTTTTTTATGCTTTCTTCATCGCCGCACAGAGCGATGGTAATATCGCTGTAAGTCTTAAGGGCGGCAACACAGCCTTCCACTACTGCTTTGGGTGCGTTATCTCCGCCGAATGCGTCTACTGCTATTTTCATGCTGTTCTCCCGATATTATGATATGGCTAATTATACAATATTTTGAAGAAAAACAAAAGGGGCTCATAAGAGCCCCCAAAGTTATAAATTCGTGAAATTACTTGCTTTCAACTGCGATGGCCTGCTTGCCGTCGTAATAGCCGCACTTCTTGCATACACGATGAGCCAGCTTGGGCTCATGGCACTGCGGACATTCCACGATACCGGGAACGGTCAACTTCCAGTTTGCTCTGCGCTGGTCGCGCCTTGCCTTAGACGTTTTTCTCTTAGGGACTGCCATGGTTACACCTCCTTATCGTGATACAACAGCTGTTCCAGGGCCGCGAAAGGATTTTCTTTGGTATCCTCTATCACGCAGGAACACTGTACTGTGTTCAAATCGCACCCGCATACCGGGCAAAGTCCTTTGCAATCCTCACTGCACTTGCTGTAAACAGGCAGGTTCAGAAAGAGGTTGTCCAGGACCATTTGGCCTATATCCAATGTTTCGCCGCTGTAGCCGTAGCATTCGTCATCCTCGCCCGGCTCCCTGACAAAGCGCTCGTCAAAGTCGAAGGAGAGAGGCTCGGTGAATGCCTTGCCGCAGAGGGCACATTCGGAATTCAGCCTTGTGGAAATGGTGCCCCGAATGTTGAAGCCTTCGCCGTCGTATATATACTCGGCTTCGATGGTCAAAGGGGAAGCAAAGTTCAGCACTTGGCCCAGATATTCCTGATGACCAAGGTCCTGTTCCATATGGCTCCTGCCCACCCTGCCGGGCTGCTTGAGCTCCTGTGCCACGTTTAGCTTCATAATTCTTCCTTTCGAAAGCACACCTTCACTATTTTAGCTGTAAGGCGGAAATTTGTCAACTATATTATTTTGCGGACAGCCTTGCTGTATCCTGTGCGATGACCATCTCCTCATCGGTGGGGATAACGTATACCTTTACCTTGCTGCCGGGCTTGGTAAGCTCAACATCCTGTCCGCCGGGGCAGTTCATGTTGTACTCAAAGTCAACATCCACACCAAGATAATCAAGGCCGGAAAGTATCATCTCACGCAGCAGACGATGATTCTCGCCAACACCTGCGGTGAATACGATGGCGTCCACGCCGCCCATTGCGGCAGAGTATGCGCCGATGTACTTCTTTACATGGTAAGCGAAGCACTCAAGGGCTGCCTTGGCGCGGTCGTTGCCTTCCTTGGCGGCGGCGGTAATGTCGCGGAAGTCGGAAGATACGCCGGAGATACCCATAACGCCGCTCTTCTTGTTCATGTAGTTGTCGATACCCTTGGCATCAAGGTTCAGCTTATCCATCAGGTAGGTTACGATGGCGGGATCAATGCTGCCGCAGCGGGTGCCCATGGGTACGCCCTCGAGGGGAGTAAGGCCCATGGAGGTATCAACGCTCTTGCCGCCCTTTACAGCAGTAATGGAAGATCCGTTGCCCAGGTGGCAGGTAACCACTTTGGTTTCTTCAACGGGCTTGCCCAGCATCTCGATGGCCTTGCGGGAAACATAGAGATGGGAGGTGCCGTGGAAGCCATAGCGGCGAACCATGTGATCGGTATAAGCTTCATAGGGAAGGCCATATAGGAATGCCTCGCGGGGCATGGTCTGATGGAAAGCGGTATCAAATACTGCTACCATGGGTACGTTGGGCATGATCTCCATGCAGGCGCGCACGCCCATGAGGTTTGCGGGGTTGTGGAGAGGAGCAAGGCTGTTGAGGCTCTCAACGGTCTGAATGACTTCCTCGGTAATGAGTACGGACTTGGCAAACTTTTCGCCGCCGTGTACAAGGCGATGGCCAACGGCGTCGATCTCATCCATGCTCTTTACAACGCCGATCTCGGGGTTGGTCAGGGTGTTGATCACCAGCTTGATGGCATCGGTATGGTCCTTGAGGGTATCGTTGAACTGTACAGGCTCCCTGCCGGTGGGCTTGTAGGTCATTGCGCCGTCAATGCCGATGCGCTCGCACAGACCCTTGGCGATAACATAGCCGCTCTCGGAATCCATGAGCTGATACTTAAGGGAAGAACTGCCTGCGTTGATAACGAGAATCTTCATTATGGTTTGTCCTCCGATTGATTATTACATATTCTGTGCCTGTACGGCGGTGATGGCAACAACGGATACGATATCCTCTATGCTGCAGCCGCGGGACAGGTCGTTGACGGGCTTTGCGAATCCCTGGCAGATGGGGCCGATGGCCTCGGCGCCTGCCAGACGCTGAACCAGCTTATAGCCTATATTGCCCGCCTGAAGGTCAGGGAATACCAGAACGTTGGCCTTGCCTGCAACGGGGCTGCCGGGGCTCTTGAGCTGGCCTACCTTTTCTACCAAAGCGGCATCGGCCTGGAGTTCGCCGTCCACGTTCAGCTCGGGAGCCAGTTCCTTTACCAGGCGGGTAGCCTCGGCCACCTTGTCTACGTTTTCATGCTTTGCGCTGCCCTTGGTGGAGAAGGAAAGCATTGCAACGCGGGGATCCATGCCGCAGAGAGCCTTGGCAGTCTGAGCGGAGCCGATGGCGATGGCTGCAAGCTGCTCGGCGTTGGGGTCGATATTTACGGCGCAGTCGCCGAATACCATTACGCCGTCATCGCCGTATGCCTTGTTGGGCACTTCCATGATGAAGCAGCTGGAAACGGTGGATACGCCCTTGGCGGTCTTGATTATCTGAAGGCCGGGACGAAGGGTGTTGCCGGTGGTGTTTATTGCGCCGGAAACAAAGCCGTCTGCCTTATCATCGTATACCATCATGGCTGCGAAGAACAAAGGATCCAGCATGGTCTTCTGTGCCTGCTCAAGGGTTACGCCCTTCTTGGCGCGCATCTCGGCAAACTTTTCGCAGTATGCGGGATAAAGCTCGGACTGGGCAGGGTCGATCATTGCTATGTCGTCAACGGATACATTGAACTTTGCGGCAGTTGCCTTGATCTCATCTATGCTGCCAATGAGGGTTACCTTTGCGATGCCCTGATCGGTTATGAGGCGGGCGGCCTGTACGGTACGCTCTTCGCTGCCTTCAGGAAGCACTATATGCTTCAGGTCAGCCTTGGCTTTTGCTTTGATGGTGTCGATGATGGACATTTTTATGTCTCCTTTCAGAATGTGTATATATGATTTGACAAGTACATACCTTAACTTTTGTATTATAGCATATGTTTTGAAAATACAACAGCGCAAAGGAGCAAAAATACCCGGATCTGCGAAATTTTCCCATTAGATTGCACCATATGTTACCTCCTTCCATAAAGGGACAGAGGTGGTGTATAATATAATTATGAGCAACGTTGGTATCATAGCTGAATACAACCCCTTCCATAATGGGCATCAATATCACCTGAAGGCCGCAAAGGAGCTTTCGGGCGCTGAGCATGCCATTGTTGTAATGAGCGGGGATTTTGTTCAGCGGGGAGAGCCCGCCATGTTTGACAAGTATCTCAGAGTCAAGTGGGCCCTTGAAAACGGCGCGGATATGGTGCTACTTCTGCCCGCCGTCTTTTCCCTTGCCAGCGCTCAGGCCTTTGCCGCAGGCGGTGTGGGCATACTTCACGGTACAGGCATTATGGATTCCATTGCTTTCGGCAGCGAAAGCGGGGATACTTCTGCACTGAAAAGCGCAGCTCAGATGGCAGATGAGGAATCCGAAGAATTGAAACAATTCATCAGGGCAAACCTCGACAGCGGCCTATCCTATCCCGATGCCCGCTCAAAGGCATGGCAGCAACATATGGGAGAAAGCAGTCTTTTGTCCTCCCCCAACGATATTCTGGGCATAGAGTACATCCGGGCACTGAATACCCTTGCTTCTGCCATACATCCTGTTGCAATCCCCCGCACAGGCCCCGGCCACGACAGCAACGAGCTTACAGATGGCTTTGCCAGCGCCTCTGCCATACGAAGCAGTCTGCTCAGCGGCACACCCCCGGCAGGCCTTGTCCCCAATGGTGTTTACAGCGACATAATGACACAAAACGCCCTCAGGACTATGCGAAACCTTTCCCGTGAAGCTGTATACGCCCTCAGACGCATGACAAAAGAACAGCTCGCCTCTCTCCCCGATGTTTCGGAAGGGCTGGAAAACCTGCTGTATTCCGCATGCAGACAATGCTCCGACATAGACTCTGTGCTTGCACAGATAAAGAGCCGCCGCTATACCATGGCCCGCCTTAAGCGCATATGCATGTGCGCCCTGCTGGGCATATACGGTAATCCTATGGATAAGCTGGATGGATTGTACATTCGCATTCTCGGCATACGCAGGGATGCAATGCATTTGCTCTCCCAAATGAACGAAAAGGCCGCGCTGCCCATAGTGACCCGCTTTGCGGACGCAGAGCGGCTCAATGAATCCCAGCGGCGCATGCTGGAGACAGACATGCTGTCCTCGGATATTGCCGCCATGGCGCCCCCTTGTCCCGCGGCTGCAAAATTTGACTTCTCACAGCCTTTGCTTATAGTTTAAATAAACTCCTCCGACATATATATTACAGTAATGACGGAGGTGCAAAATGAAAAAAGCATTGACATATCTGTCCTGTATATTCGCCTGCTGCCTGCTGTTTGTTTACAGCCCCTTGGCAGTCTCGGCCGGTGTACAGGGCTTTTATATTTGGCGGGATGCGCTGCTGCCCGCTCTGCTCCCATTCTTTGTGTGCGCCTACATCATGCAGAATACCGATATGCCCTCACGTCTTGAGAATGCCGTCCTTATACTGCTGTCCCTTATTTCCGGGGCTCCTGCAGGGGCTCGGCTTTTATCCCTGCGCTGCGATGCGGACAGCCGCTCCGCCGCCATACTCAATAACGTAAGCCCCATGTTTATCTATGCCTCATTCTGCACGGGCATGCTGGGCGTTCCCGCTTTGGCCATACCCATACTTGCCGCTCAGTTCGGCGCGGCTTTTATAATGATGCTCATTTTCCCGCCAAAGCTCACTGCCTCCCGCGGTCCCATACCATACACACCTCCCCTTAAGCTGCTGGCTCAGGGCATATCCGCAGGCATGCTGTCCATGCTGAATATATGCGGCGCTTTGGTGTTTTTTATGGCCCTCATGGCGGTCATAAAGCAGATACTCCCATTGCCCGGCGGCATTATCGGCGCAGTACTGTCCGGCATGCTGGAGATGGTAAGCGGCTGTACTGAACTGGCCGACCTTTCGCTGTCTTTTCGGGCCGCTGCCGCTGTTTCCGCCTTCATCTTCTCCTTTGGCGGGGTGTGCATATTTGCCCAGTCCCTTACCTTCTGCCGGCTCAGTCCCTTGATTTATTTTTCCACAAAATTGGTGCAGGGCGCTATTGCTTCCCTTATCGCATGGCTCATAGCCCTTCCTTTCCCCTCTGCCCTTGCGGTATACAACAGCATTCCTCCCCATGCCATCGCGGCAAACGCACTGTCCTTTTTGCAGGTGTTGGGTGTTTCCTCGGTTGCTATGGCAGCGGTAATGCTGATAGGCGCCGCCGCCCGCCACAGAAAATTTTTCGGCAACAACACGCAAAAAGCGGCGGAATAAATCCGCCGCTTCGCATGTCTTTTTTATTGCGCTTACTGCTCTACTACGCTTATACCATGGCTTACCATAAGGCTCATTATATCATCCCACGCCTTTGCGGAAGCATAGTTATCCACCAACACAAATGATGCCTTATACATATCCACCTGGTGTATCAGGCTGTCTATCTCACCCAGCTTCATGGGGGTTCCGTCCACAATATACTCGTCCTGCTTTACCTCAATGGTAACGGATGCCACTGCATCTTCTTCCTTCACTGCGGCATCCTCAGCCTGCTCTATCACCTGATCGCTTACAGCGGGAAGCGCTTCTCCCCCGCCAAAGCCCAGGCCGCCGCCCATGCCGCCTGCAAGCAGCAGTACTGCGCCTGCCGCAGCAACCAAGCCTACTTTTCCGCCACGCTTTTTCTTTTCCATGATATCCTCCCCTTTAGATGTCAGTAGATTTTCATTTCCTCGGCATAGCATGGTATACCAAAGCTATGCTCAAGGTTTTCTATTGCTTTTTTAATAATTTCAATATCCGAATTTGCGAGGTTCTTATCGTCGTAATGATACTGTATGGAAAACCACGCCATCCTGCCTGTATGTTCCCGCAATGCAGAGGACAGAGCCATGGTCATGTCCACGGTCTGATCTGCCCACAGCCGCTCACGTTCCTCTGCCAACAGGCTGAAATCGTGAACCAGCACAACCGAGCTCACATAGGATTGCTTTCCATCCTCTCCGCTGTCAAGGTATATATCCACCATTACTTCCTGATTTCCCGTGGCAGAATTAAGCTCCGTATCGCACATCAGCACCACTCGGGTAGTCTTTTCTATGGCCTCACGGTATACGGATACGTCATCCTCATCATAATTCGTGGTGATTTTTAGATGGTCGTATTCCTCCTGAAGCGCCTCAAACCTTTCCTGCAGCTGATCAAGCTCCTGTATTGCGGCAGCATTTTCCGCTTCACTTATGCGCATTTCTTCCAGCTGAGCCGAAAGCTGCGTCCTCTCTTCCTCCAGCATTTGTATGCGGGCCTCGGAATCCGTAAGCTGTGCCGTCAGTTCCTCTCCAGCTGCCGCAGAGGCCTGATTCATATTGGCAATAACTATAAACAGCAATATAAGTATTACGTCCAGCAGGGACGTGAAATCCAGCATAAGCTCTTTCTTTTTCATGCCCTGTTACCCTATGCCTTCTTTCTGCCGGGGTTAAACATATACTCCATGTGTTTTTCGTTATCCTCTATCTTATAAGATATAGACGCATCCAAAAGCTTAAATACCAGCGCAAATACGATGCCCCAGAACGTAGAGGTAAGGGCGGAGAAAAACAGCCCCGTAGTCTCAGTGCCTATGGAATTTACCATGGGGATAAGGGAAACCACCGTGCCCAGCATGCCCATCAGGGGGAACATGGTGGTAAGATTAGAATAAAGGGCATAGCGCTTATTCATCGCTTCACGGTATTTCAGCAGTTCTCTTGCGGTGAGCTGCTGTTTTTCTTTTTTAGTTGTTTGCTTCAGCGCCGCCTTTGCTTCGTCGTTAAGGTTTGCCATGTAATCATTATAGTTAAAATGACCGTATATGGTATTCACCATGGTTCGCGCGCTGAAAAAAACAGCCGTGTTTGCCGCCATCATTGCCCATATTATCCAATCAAAGCCCAAAAAGTTCTTTATGAAAATATCGATTATACCGCTCATTTTTTAAATATCTCCGCCTTAATGTAATGGATTATTGAAGTGCTGATATTACCTATGAACATCCTTTGAAATATATCTGTCGCTTTTGCGTATCGATAAAAAAAGTATAGCATACGGCATGTAATAAATCCACAGTTCCATGTCCGTCACATAAAAACGGTCTGAGGCATACGCCTCAGACCGCAGTGATCTCATTTAGGGATTAATCCTCGAAATCGTCATCGTCATCATCATAGAAATCGTCGTCATCGTAATCGTTGCGCTTCTTGAACAGGCCAAAGAGGAAGCCGCGATCGTCGTCATCGTCATCATCATCGTCGAAATCGTCATCGTCGTCCTCATCGAACTCCTCTACAGGTTCAGGCCTGCGCTTGGCGCGGCCGGCATCCCTTACGGAATTGCGGGGAGCCGCCTCTGGGGCAGGACGGGGAGAAACATACTGACGGGCAGGCTCTGCGGCTACTGCCTGCTGAGCTGCTGCCTGCTGCATCACGGACTGCTGAACGATGGTCTGTGCAACGGGTATCTGTACAGGCTGGATGGGAGTTGCGGTGCGGGCCCTTGCGCCCAGATCCTTGCGGTTTACGCCAACCAGGTTCTTGTATTCGCCAAGGAAGCGGTCAAGGTCTGCCAGAATGTCGTCGGCATAGGTCTTGGCGTTTTCAAATACTTCGTTTGCGTTGTATTCGGCCTTTGCGGCAAGGAGCTGTGCCCTCTTCTGGGCTTCCTGATATATCTCATCCTCTGCGATGAGGCGCTCATATTCCTCGCGGGCCTTTTCCAGCACCAGGTTAGCCTTGTTCTGGGCCTCGGCAATGATAGCATCGGCCTTGTTGTTGGCATCTTCGATGGTGTCCTTTGCGGTTTCCTTTGCATCGTCGATGGTATTCTGAGCTTCGATCATCATGCTGTTGGCACGGCGAATATCCTCGGGAATAGTAGTCTTAAGGTCGCCCAGCAGGTCAAATACCTCTTCCACGTCCACGATACGCTTGGTGGCGCTGCCGCCCAGCTTGGGCTTGGCACTGTTTTCTACCAGGTCGTCCAGCTGCTCTATAATGTCATAAATCTTGAGATTCTGTACGCTATTGCTCATCGCTCAATCAACCTTTCTGCGATTTTATTTTTTATTGCGTCGGGCACCAGCCCGTCGATATCCTTTCCGTATGAGGCCAGCTCCTTTACAAGGCTGGAGCTTATAAACGATAAGCCCGGCTCCGCGTAAAGGTATACCGTCTCAATTTCATTGGCAAGGTGCCTGTTTGCAAGGCCCATGCCTGTTTCGTAGGCAAAGTCTGCCTCGTTTCGTATGCCCCGCACTATTGCGCAGGCATTCTTCTGCCTTGCGTAATCCACAGCAAGGCCGTCATATGCTTCTGCCCTAAGGTTTGCTATGCCCTCAGCTCCGGCCGCGGCGTTTATCAGAGCGCACCGCTCATCAGGGGTAAATGCCGCCTTCTTTGAGGAATTGCCCAGCACCGCCACATATACCATATCAAACAGCCCGGCGGCTCTGCGGAATATATCCATATGCCCCACTGTTACAGGGTCAAAGCTGCCTGTGCATACGGCGATCTTCATTTTGCTTTCCCCCTTATGAAGGATATTGCGGCAAGCTCACCGTAGCTGCGCCTGTCGTATATTTCAAAGTTATCCGAAAGCTCGGGCGGCAGCTCGGAGTCATGCTCCAGGGCGATTATAAAGCCCTCGTTCAGCAAGCCCCGCTCATAAAGCGCCTCTGCCGCAGCGGCGGCTATCCCCGCCCCGTATGGCGGATCAAGAAACACTATATCGAACTTTTCGCCCCGGGCGGTCATATCCGAAACCGCCTTTTTCCAGTCACAGGGGTACACCCTGCATCTGTTCTCATAGCCAAGCTTTTTGATATTTTCCTTTACCACGGCTATGCTTTCGCGGGAACTGTCGCAAAAGACAGCGTATTCAGCGTATCTTGAAAGGGCCTCAAGGCCCAGCCCGCCTGACCCCGCAAACAGATCCAGCACACGCTTTGACGCAATGTCAAACTGGAGTATTCCAAAGAGAGATTCCTTTACTCTGTCCAGAGTAGGGCGGGTATCCATACCCTTTGGCGCAGAAAGCCTGCATCCTCTCTTTTCTCCTGCGATTATGCGCATTCATACCTCCAGTATACAACTGCTCTATATTTTATCATTACAGCGGATATGTAACAAGCGAAAATTTACTTTGTTAACAATATATCCCATTTTTCCGCGGCTATCATATCCATTCTGCCGTCATGCACTTCCATCGGTACGCTGTCCACTATCTGTTCGTTGAAGCAGATGCCCGCTTTGACGGCCTTTGAGTCCTTCAGCAGCCTGTCATAATAGCCCTTGCCGCGGCCCAGCCTGCCGCCGTTTGTGTCAAAGGCAACGCCGGGAATTACAGCAAAGTCCACCTCCGCCATGTCAATCCTTTCGCAGCTGTCATCAGGCTCAAATATGCCAAACACCCCCGGAATGAACTGTCCCTCATCCGCAAGGTACAGGCCCAGCTCATCCCCCTCGCATCTGGGATACGCCACCCGCTTGCCCATTCCATAGGCGATATCCGCAAGCAGCGCAGGGTCACATTCCCCCTTCATGGCTTTGTATACCAGCACCGTATCGGCGTTTATAAACTCGCTGCTTTGCGCCAATCTCATACACACGGCGACGGACTGTCTATTCATTTCTTCCTGCGTCATTTCAGATATTCTGCTTTTCATCTCTGCCCTCAGGGCAGCTTTTTCGCTGATTATATCCATATTAAAAACTCTCAAGGGTCTTTTCTATCGCTTCTGTCACATCCCTGCTCATGAGCATGCGCTCCCTCAGGATCTCCATAGCCCTGTCAGCAGAAGCGCCCAGTATGTACGCACTTGCACAAGCGGCATCGTATGGCGTTAGCCCCTGCCCCAGAAGGGCAAGTATTATGCCGGAAAGCACATCTCCGCTGCCCCCTTTTGCAAGGCCGGGATTGCCTGAAACATTGCGTGCAATGCGCCCGTCAAATGCGGCGATATGGCTTTGCGCCCCTTTGAGCAGCACCGTGCAGTTCCACTTTTTTGCGTACTCTGCGGCAATATTTGCTGGATCTGCGATTATTTTCTCCACAGACAGCCCTGTAAGCCGTGACATTTCCCCCGGATGAGGAGTTATCACCGCATTTGGGTGCAGCAGATGCTGCATGTTTTCCTTGGCTATGGCATTGAGTCCATCCGCATCCGCTATAACAGGCTTTGCTGAAACCAGCACGGCTTTTACGGCCTCTGCACACTCCTTTCCCATGCCGGGGCCTGTGCATATGCAGTCTGCCCAGGATATAAGCTCACTCAGCTTTTCCTGATCGCACTCTGCCCAGCTTTTGCCGCAGGACTGAACCATAGCCTCGGGAAGGCTGTAAAAGGCCGGACGAACGCTGTCGGGGCAAAGCACCCTTAACAGGCCTATACCGCCCCTTTGGGCAGCACATGCGCTCATTACCGCCGCCCCTGTAAGGCCCTCGCTGCCTGCCAGTATCAGCCCTTTGCCGTTGCTGCCCTTGTGGCTGTCCTTGGGCCGGTTGCCTACTATGTTTCGTATATACTCGTGGTCCAGCGTCAGCATTTGCCCTCCAGTATTGCCTGGGCGGCAGCCACCGCTTTGATATGGGATATGCTTATATGCAGCGTTTCCCCGCCCATCTCCTCCATCCGCTTTTGAGCGTTTCCGTAAAGCCTTGCATAGGGCTGTCCGCTTTGGTGGTGAAGTATCTCTATCTCCTTCCACTCCACAGCGCCTATGCCGGTACCCAGCGCCTTGGATACCGCCTCCTTGGCGGCAAATGCGCCGGCTATATGTGCCGGGTCGTTATTGTACTTTGCAAAGCGCAGCCGCTCCGCATCGGTAAATATGCGATGCATAAAGCCCTCCTTGGCAGCGGCCTTTGCAACTCTATCCACTTCGATTATATCTATGCCTGTACCCAGTATCATCAGGCGTTCCTCACTGCGTCAAGCACTGCCATGGACACAGCCCTTACCCCCGCTATCAGCACCGGAAGCAAAGGATATTCTAACTCTCCCGTGGACATGGCAAAGAAGGTATCCCCGTCAAGGGAAGTATGCACAGGCCTTATTGCCATGGCAAGACCGTCGTGGGCCATTGCCGCCAGCTTGTTGGCCTCCTCACGGGTAAGCTTTGCGTTGGTAGCTACAACGCCTATAGTGGTATTGCCGAAGGAAGCCTGTCCAAGGGCAGGGGACTCCATGCAGGGTGTCATCTTTCCGCCTATCTTTGCCGCCGCCACAAGCTCGCCCGTGGCGGGGTCGTATATATCCCC
>X73_One_humped_Camel__coassemble_328_pt1 | contig 14382 bp, 15 predicted proteins | sample X73_One_humped_Camel__metabat2_high_PE_013 | metagenome-assembled genome bin X73_One_humped_Camel
GCATACGCAGCCCATATCGGCGGCACCGATATAGAAGGACAGAAGTACGACCTCTGGCATGAGGACTTCGTAACTGTAAACCCCTACCTTGGCGTGGACGGCATCAAGCCCTTTGTGGATGCCTGCAACGCAAACGACAAGGGCATATTCGTACTGGTAAAGACCAGCAACCCCTCCAGCAGCCAGCTGCAGGACAAGCTGGTGGATGGCGTACCCGTATATCTCCACGTGGCAGCGCTGGTGGATGAATGGGGCCGTGATGCAATGGGCGAAAAGGGCTACAGCAAGGTTTGCGCCGTGGTTGGCGCGACCCATCGTGAGCAGGGCGCACGGGTGCGTCAGGCTCTGCCCAACACCTTCTTCCTTGTGCCCGGATACGGCGCACAGGGCGGCACCGCCGAGGATATCCGCGGCTTCTTTGACAGCAATCGCCGCGGCTGCATAGTCAATTCCTCCCGGGGTATTATCGCCGCCTATAAGAAAAACGAAAAGTATGGCGAAAAGGACTTTGCGGACGCCGCACGTGACGCCGCCCTCGCCATGCAGAAGGATATCATGGGATGAAGAAGATATCAGTCGCCTCAATAAAAGAAAACATACATATAGCTCCGGATATTTACAGGATGGAGCTTACGCTTGCCGAGGATATAAACGCCCTTCCCGGCCAGTTTGTGAACGTGTATCTGGATGACGGGGCACATCTTTTGCCCCGTCCCATAAGCATCTGCCGTGCAGAGGGCAAGAACCTTACTTTGGTATATCGCGCAGTAGGCGTCGGCACCAAGGTAATGTCCGGCCTTACCGAGGGGGATACCCTCCGTGTGTCCGATCCCCTTGGCAATGGTTTCGCTCTGCCTGAGAGCGGCACCGTACTGCTGGTGGGAGGAGGCGTTGGCGTGCCTCCCATGCTGGGTACCGCTATTGCCGCAAAGGCAAAGGGCCTGAATGTTATCGCCGCCCACGGCTATCGAAGCGAGCTGTTTTTGAAGGAAGAATTTGAGCAGGTGGGCCGGCTGCTTATCGCTACCGATGACGGCAGCGCAGGCTATCACGGCACTGTTGTGGATCTGCTGAGGAATTCCGACATTCCCGCTGATACCACTGTCCTTTCCTGCGGCCCCAAGCCCATGCTCAAGGCGCTGGTTGGTTATTGCGAAGAAAAGGGACTGCCTGTACAGGTCTCCCTTGAAGAGCGCATGGGATGCGGCTTTGGCGCATGCGTTGGCTGCGTATGCAAGCTGAACCAGAATGGCGAAATAGTTCAGAAGCGGGTCTGCAAGGATGGCCCCGTATTTAACGGCAGCGAGGTGATATTCTGATGACTAAGGTTGATCTTTCAATAAATTTCGCAGGTCTTCAGATGAAGAACCCCGTCACCTCCGCCAGCGGCACATTTGCCGCCCGTGAAAGCGGAGAATTTTACGACATATCCCGCCTTGGCGCTGTGATAACCAAGGGCGTGGCGGCAGAACCCTGGCAGGGCAACCCCACTCCCCGCATAGCGGAAACCTATGGCGGCATGCTGAACGCCGTTGGTCTTCAGAATCCCGGCGCTGAGGAGTACATCAAAAAAGAGCTGGGCTACCTTAAGGATTTTGACGTGCCTGTGATAGCAAACCTTGCGGGTCACAGCATAGAGGAATACTGCGCTGTAACCGAGAAGCTCAACGATACAGATGTTGCCATGTATGAGCTGAACATATCCTGCCCCAATGTAAAGCAGGGAGGTATAGGCTTTGGCACTGACCCCAAAATGGCGGCGGAAGTTACCGCGGCAGTTAAAAAGGTATCCAAGAAGCCTCTGATAGTAAAGCTGACCCCAAACGTTACGGATATCACTGCCATAGCAAAGGCCGTTGAAGACGCGGGCGCAGATGCGGTGTCCCTTATAAATACCCTGCTTGGCATGCGCATTGACCTTAAGGCAAAGAAGCTCCTTCTTGCAAACGGCACAGGCGGCTTCTCCGGCCCCGCAGTAAAGCCTGTGGCCATACGCATGGTGTATCAGGTGCGCAGGGCAATAAGCCTGCCCATACTTGGCCTTGGCGGTATAATGACCGGCGAGGATGCGGCGGAATTTCTCATGGCAGGCGCGGATGCCGTTGCCGTGGGCACCGCTGCGCTGGTGAACCCCACCGCCCCTGTGGACGTTGTAGAGGGCCTCATAGCCTTTATGGAAAGGGAAGGATACGAGAACATTGCGGCGCTCAAGGCTGCATTCAAGGGATAACAGGAGGAAAATATGAGCTACAAGTCTGAATTTATTACCTTTATGGCCCAGTCCGGCGTGCTGACCTTTGGCGACTTTACCACCAAGAGCGGCCGCAAGACCCCTTATTTCATCAACACCGGCAACTACAAGACCGGCGGCCAGATTGCCCGTCTGGGCGAGTTTTACGCCGCCTGCATAGAGGAGCACATCAAGTCCGGAGAGCTGCCCGGGGATATTACCGCCCTCTTTGGCCCTGCGTATAAGGGCATACCCCTTGCGGTATCCGCCGCAGCAGCCCTCTATAAGGGCGGTCGTGACCTGAACTACTGCTTTAACCGCAAGGAAGTCAAGGACCACGGCGAAGGCGGCTCCATGGTGGGCTACAAGCCCAAGGATGGGGACAAGCTGCTGATAATCGAAGACGTTATCACCGCAGGCACCGCCGTTCGCGAGACCCTGCCCGTGCTGCAGGCCGCAGCAAAGGTAGAGGTGCCCGGCCTTATCATCTCTGTGGACCGTATGGAGCGTGGTCAGGGCGAGCTTACCGCCATTCAGGAGATAAAGCGTGATTTCGGCATCACCACCTTCCCCATTGTTACTGTTGTGGATATACTTGAAACCCTCAGCGGCAAGGAAGTGGACGGCAAGGTGCTTATCGACGCCGATATACGACGCAGGATGGAGCAGTACATGGCGGATTACTGCGTAAAATAAAAACAAACAAAATAAAAATGTCAAATGCACTTTACATTTTGGATGGCATATGCTATTCTTTAAATGTAAAGTGCATTTTACATTTTGGCATTGGACGGTGATAACTTGAATAATAAAATAAAGGAATACAGAAAGAATCTCAAAATAACCCAGGACGACCTCGCAAGGGAAGTGGAGGTTACGAGGCAGACCATAATCGCCCTTGAAAACGGCAGGTACGATGCATCGTTGAAGCTTGCATACAGAATTGCAAAGTACTTTGGGGTAGCCATAGAAGAAGTGTTTCTGTTTGAGGAGGAATAGCAGTGGACTATAAGAAAAAGCTTAAAACAAGGCTGAATACAGCCATAATAATGATAAGCGTGGGAATAATTTTTACCGTTTCATCCATATTCGCCGATTCGGAAATGGCATCCACATTTGGCGCTGTGTTTCTGGTGATGGGCATTGCGCGGGTGGTGCAGTACAAACGGCTGCTGAATGACCCGGAGGAAATGCGCAGGCGGGAAATCGTGGAAAAGGACGAGCGCAACGTAATGCTGTGGACAAAGGCACGTAGCCTTGCCTTTGTGATATACATTATCGCCTTGGGCATTGCGGTAATAGTGCTGCAGCTGATGGAAATGACACAGGCCGCAAACATAGTATCATGGTGCTTGATGGGGTTCGTGGTAATATACTGGATATGCTACTTTATCATTGTAAAAAAGAACTGATGTGGAAGCAAAAACAGACGGCTGCGGGCCGTCTGTTTTTATGTGAAGGTTTTTACATGTTCAGCAGTATCATTGCGATGAATATGAGCATTACCGCCGCCCACTGGAGCTTGCTGAGCTTTTCCTTGAAGAAAAGCAGCCCTGTGAGGGTAACCACCATCAGCGTGCCCACGTGGCAGGAGGGGTAGAATATGGAGGCGGGGATGTATTCCAGCGCCTTGAGGGTTATCCTTGCGGCGTAAAAATTGGGAAGACCTAGAAGGGCGCCAAACAGTATATCCGCCTTGCCTACCTTTTCATGGCGTACAAAGGTGAGTATGCCTGAGAGCAGGGCCGCCACTACAAAGATATAGAACAAAAACTGATCCGACATGCTGGCGGGGCCAAACTGCTCGTATACCTTGCTGATAGCGTCTGCGCTGCCGTTTATGATGAGCAGCAGGGGCAGGCCTATTTTCCAGTGAATTATATTATCCTGATCCTTAAGGTTGATAAGCACTATTGCAATGACCGCCAGCAGTACTCCGCCAAACTGGATAAGGCTGGGCCTTTCATTAAAGAAAACCAGGGACATGACAAGGGGAACCAACAGCCCCAGCTTCATGAAGGTGGAGGAGAGGACTATGCCGTTTTTCCTTACGTTCAGCTCAAGGAGCAAAAAAGAGGAAAGGTACAGCACGCCGCCTATGGAGCCTATGATAATGGGGGCGGATGAGCCCCTGGCGATAAGGGACTGACCCGCAGTAAGCATGTGTATGGCTGCCAGCAGCGTACTGGTAAAATAGCTGATGGCCAGCTTGGGGGTTTTAGCGCTGGTGTGGTCCTCGCTGATGCGCATGACTATGGCGATCATTGCGCCGCCCAGTATGGCAGGAATAAGGTAAAGCACAGTAAAATACCGCCTGAATAATTAATCTTCGGCAATTATAACACATAATACTGCAAAAAGTAACAATAAGCGGCACAATATAAAATCCGGGATATGATTCCCGGATTTCGCGGCTTTTACAGGTATTGGCGTATATCTATTGCAAGCTTTTCTTCAAGGTTGATGAGCCGCTTTGTAATGTCCTTTGATACTTCGTCCGCGGCTTTGTATTGGTTAAGGTATCGATTCAGCGATTTTACCCCCATATTGCAGCCGTCCGTCATAAGGTCGGCAATGGTGGCGTCGGTGTCATCCATGCCAAGCTTTACGTTGGTTTTCATCCAGGACATGCTCTTTGCTATGGGGTTAGGGTCCTTGCCCGTATCACGGTACTTTTCCAGCAGCCGCTGTACTTCGCACTTCAGCTCGTTATGCTCTTCTTTGCATTGGGAGAGACGCTGGCGGAACTCATTGCTTTCAACGTGCTCAATTACCTCGTCGATGGAGGAGACCCCCATCTTAATGCCTGCGTCGCATTCCCGCAGCAGTTTTACGGTATCCTGTTCTATCATACAAAAGCTCCTTAATATTGATGTAAGCTTAGTATGTGCAGTGTGTCAGGAAATATAAGGTTGAGGCACAAAAAGACCGCCCCAATCGGGGCGGCCAAATTTTATAAGGAATATGGTTTAGCTGAAGTACCTCTTCAGCAGGCCTTCGAATGCCTTGCCGTGACGGGCTTCGTCGCGGGCCATTTCGTGAACGGTGTCATGGATGGCGTCAAGGTTCAGCTCCTTGGCGCGCTTGGCCAGCATGAACTTGCCTTCGGTGGCGCCGTTTTCGGCTTCTACGCGCATCTCAAGGTTCTTCTTGGTGCTGTCGGTAACAACTTCGCCCAGCAGCTCTGCAAACTTGGCGGCGTGCTCAGCCTCTTCGTAGGCGGCCTTTTCCCAGTACAGGCCGATCTCGGGATAGCCCTCGCGATGGGCAACGCGGGCCATGGCAAGGTACATGCCTACTTCGGTGCACTCGCCGGTGAAGTTGGCGCGGAGACCTTCGATGATTTCGGGATCTACGCCCTTGGCAACGCCAACAACGTGTTCGGCGGCCCAGCTCAGCTTGGTCTCGTCAACGGCGACAAACTTTTCGGCGCCTGCCTTGCAGGTGGGGCAGAAATCGGGAGCGGCATCGCCCTCGTGAACATAACCGCAAATGGTGCAACGGAATTTCATAAGTAATCCTCCTGATATAGATTGTTTTCATCGGCATTGCCGATTTGTGATTAGTGGTAATTATTGGGTGGTATGTGCATACCCCAACAAATAAATAGTATATCATTTTACCCATTTTGGCAATATTCAACATAACTGTTCGCATCAAAGGCACATTGAGTTTTTTACTTTTGCATTGGGCGGCAAATGCATTTAACCATGTTGAACTTGGCGGGACAAAGTGAGATAATGTACTGAATGATATTGCTTCATTATGGAGCAGGGATAGGTTTTTTATGGATTTTTCTTCAGGGCTTTTTGCATTTATAGCGTTTGCCTGTTTTCTGGGCACGTTTGTTCAGAGGGTAAGCGGTATAGGATACGGCATAATCGTTATGCTGTTCTTCCCTCTGGTGCTGAGCATGGGGGAGGCCACAGCCCTTTCCGGCATGGGCTCGCTTATCGCTTCCTGTGTGGTGGCTTATACTATGCGCAAGCACGTGAACATAAAAAAGGCAATGATGCCTATGGTGCCATATTGCGTCATAGCCTGCCTGATGATGCTGTTTGTGAAAAGCGCTGCCCCTCGCCTCCTGATGATATTGCTGGGAATCGCCCTGTGCGGCATGAGCGTATACTGTTACTTTTTCAGCGGCAGGATACACATACGCCCCACAACCCGCAATGCTATGATAGCGGGCAGCATAGGTGGAGTGCTGTCGGGGCTGTTTTCCATGGGCGGGCCGCCGGTTATGGTATACTTTATCAGCTGCAGCGATACAAATGATGAGTACCTTGCGAATATACAGTTCTTTTTCGTTGTTTCAAATGCGATCTCAACCGTGGCAAGACTTGCTAACGGATTTGTAACGCAAAGGGTGCTGTGGCTTATGCTGCCTGCAGCGGCTGCCATGGTGGCTGCAAATTACACCGGTGGGAAGGTGTATAAGAGGATAAGCGCCGAAGGCCTTCGCAAGGTAGTATACGGGGTGGTGGGTCTTTGCGGCCTGCTTACCATACTCAGAGCCACTGTACTGTCCTGAAGGACAGTTTTACTAAGAGAATTGCCGCAGAATATCAGGAGGTAAAATGGAACAGACCTGCTGCAGCCCAAATAACAGACAGCCTGCATCAAGTGTCCGCAAGGCGTATTTTGCAAGGCTTGTGGGACGCTGTGCGCTCTTTTTGATATGCGTATATCTTTGGATAGAGCATCCGGGGGAATTTGACATACTCCATGGGATGAACTTCTTCGACAGGCCGTCATTCCTGCATTTTATGTGGGTGCTGTGGGTGATAGACATGATATGCCAGCTTGTGCCCATGGGCAAAAAGGTATCCCTGGGGTCCCACAAGCTGTTTAAGCAGAGATTTAAGCCCATCCTGGAAAAGGTCAATTACACTGCCCTTAGGGAATATATCAGCACCACCACAAAGTCCGCATATAAGGTGATGCTGCTGTGGCTGGGCCTTGCCGCCGCCATAGCGGGGCTGTATTATACAAAAATAATAAACCGCATAACAATGTTTATGATAACGGCGGCCTTTTCCATATGCGATCTTATCTGTGTGCTGATATGGTGTCCCTTCAGGCTACTGATGAAGACCCGCTGCTGTACCACCTGCAGGATATTCAACTGGGATCACCTCATGATGTTTACTCCCATGATATTTGTAAAGAGCTTTTATTCATGGAGCCTGTTTTTCATGGCGCTGCTGGTGTTTGCGGTGTGGGAGCTGTTTGTGCTGATGTACCCCGAGCGCTTCTGGGAGCACTCAAACGATGCCCTTAAGTGCGCAAACTGTACAGATAAGCTGTGTACCCAATATTGCAGAAAGCTGACACAGAAATAGCAAAGTATGATCAAGACCGTCGGATTTTCCGACGGTCTTTGCGTATTCAAATCGTTATTTCAGATGCTCTATAATGCGGCTGACCGCAGTTTCCACAAGCTCACGGGATGTGGCAAGGTTCATGCGTATGTGGGTTGCGCACATTTCCCCGCCAAACCATTCGCCGTAGTCAAGGGCAAGGCGGCATTTGTTTTCCATGATATCTTTAAGTGTATCGGCGGATAGATATGCCCCCAGGTCTATCCACATAAGGTAAGTGCCCTCAAGGGGGGATACTACTATATCCGGCAGGGCATTTTGCAGGGTTTCCCTTGCGTATAGGTAGTTGCCGTAGATTATTTCCTTTACCTGCTCCAGCCATGGACGGCCATGACGGTAGGCGGCCTCAACGGCGATATAGCCAAATGGACTGCCGCTTAGTATGTGTATGCCATTTACGAAGGCATCGAATTTATCCCGTATCGCTTTGCTGGGGATTATGACAAAGGAATTCTGGAATCCTGCCAGATTAAAGGTCTTGGTATTGGCGGTAAGGGTCACTAGGATGTCATCAAATTCGCTTGGTTCTCCTGCGGAGGCGCTGGGTATATGTACGCTGCCGCCAAAGGTAAGGTCGTGGTGTATTTCATCGGAAATAACGTACACGCCGTGTTTTTTGCATATATCCAGCATGGCTTTGAGTTCTTCTCTGCGCCATACGCGGCTTATGGGGTTATGTGGGGAACAGAGTATAAACAGCTTTACGTTTTCCTGTATTATCCTTTGCTCAAAATCGGCGAAATCTACGGAATATATGCCATGGTCGTTTATAAGGCTGCTTCTTACCAGCTTTCTGCCGTTGTTTTGCGCTGCGTGGAAGAAGGGATAATATACCGGGGGCTGCACAAGTACGCTGTCGTCGGGGGCGGTAAGTATCTGAACCAGCCAGTTGAAGGCAGGAACTACGCCGGGGGAGAAGCGGAGCCATTCCCGCTGTACTTCGTATCCGTGATATTTGCGCTCCCAGTCTATAAAGGCCTGATCGTAAGAATCCCGGGGATTGTAATAGCCCACTACTCCGGTTTTGAGATATTCCTCAATTGCTGCGAATACGCATCGGGGAGAGCGAAAGTCCATGTCTGCCACCCACATGGGCTGGAGGTCATCCCGGCTGAAAAGGACCGAAAGATTATCCCATTTGGCGCTGTCAGTGCCCCTTCGGTTTACATATTCTATGGTTTCCTGCATGCCAATGCCTCCCCTTTCATTTTGTACTATGATTATAACTCTGTTAGGCATACAAATGAAAGGGGAAGTATTATCTATTGGGCGTCCGAGCTTGCCGCCTGTGGGCCAACGTTTACTATGCCGGAAATTGAGCGGTATTTATCCTCGGTAACAAGCACCTTGTTTATCAGCTCTCCGTCGGCGGAATAATACAGCTTGTGGGTTTGGGCCACGCTGCCCCTGCGGGCCTTGCGTACTGTCTTGCTCTCACCGGGGGCGAGGGAGGGGTCGTATACCGTTTCGGTACCGGGAGAGGAAAGTGCAGCGGTCTTTTTAGAGGTCAGTTCTATGCGTATGCCGTCCTTGAGGGGACGGCCGTATATCCTTACCGTTACGGTTTTGTTTTCCTTGTCCGTCAGGACGGATATGGTTATGGGGGCAGGGCTTGAGTTTATAAATCTTAAATTTGGCCCGCCTGTGGAGATAGTGGCATCTCTGCCTATATCCACATATCCCAACGGCCAGGAATGGTGATGGCGCTCGGTTATCTCAAGGTCCGCCATGAGTGCCGCGTTGTACAGCGTAGTGGACACCTGGCACACCCCTCCGCCGTATTCCTGCACATAGGTGCCGTCTCTTATTCCTGCGGCGGTCTTCCAGCCGTTTTCCTCGTTTCTGTCCCCAAGGGCGGCGTTTGTGTTGAATTCTTCCCCGGGGGCTAGTGTTTTTCCGTCTATGAGTGATGCGGCCTTTATTATGTTGAATACCCTGTTTGCCTTGCCGTATGTGCTGCCGGAAAAGGAGGTAGTGAATTCGGATATAAGGGTGGTGTCCTCACGAGCCATGTCGGAAGTATACTTGGCGGGGACAGCGGAGGTCACTGCGGAAACGGAACCGCTCTTGCCGCTGGAAATGAGCTCGTGCATGCTGCCGCACAGATGATCATAATCCAGCACCCGCCCGTCTGCGTGGTCGGTGTAGGTGAAGCCGGTTTCGGGAGAATAGGCGGCGACAGCATCGGTGGGCTCATACTGAAGCTCTGCCGACAGCTCCTCAAGGGCTATGCGCAGTTCGTCTATATCAGCACCTATGGAGGTATAAAGCCTGCGGGGCTGGATTCCCTCGGGCCAGTGCTTTTTCAGAGACAAAGCCTCCATTACGGTGTCCCGGGTATCAAAGCTGATTGGCAGCATGGTCGCGCTTATATCAAGGCTGTCCGCATCTGCCGTAATGGTATAATATATGTCCTTCAGGGTACGGGTGTGGGCCTCTTCCACTGCACTTACAGCCTGAGATGGGGTCATGCCGGATACGTTTACATCGTCTATGTATATACATTCCCCCAGGATGGCTCCCGAGTTTTGCGCTGCTTCTATATCGGTGTATTCCTTGGCGCAGCCGGACAGGGAAAGTGCCGCAAGCAATGCCAGCAGGTATATAACGTTCTTTTTCATGGGCGCATATCCTCGTTTTTTTGTTTTATTGGCGTAGTATCCGCAGCATGAAACAAAAGAATACCTGATTAAAAATGTTAACAAATCAGCCGGAATAAAGTGTATGCAATGTACTTGAAAAACATTGTATTTTAGTATACAATTATGCACAGAGACAATATATGAAACTGTCTCTTCAGGAGGAAACAAAGTGGTTTTTGAACCCGGCGACAAGCAATCCCTTACCGCAAAGGTATACGATTACATAAGAAACGGCATACTTGACGGCAGTTATAAAGATGGAGACTATCTGGTAGAGACCCGCCTGGCGGACGAGCTTCAGGTAAGCCGTACCCCCATCCGCGAGGCGCTCAAGCAGCTTGAGCTTGAGGGGCTTGCCATGTCTATGCCCAACAGAGGCGTAGTGGTAAAGGCCATATCCCAAAGCGATATAGATGATATGTACAACATCCGCCAGATACTTGAAGGTCTTGCGGCTTCATGGGCGGCACAGCGCCGGACTCAGGAACAGCTGGACGCCCTTTCCGAAAAGATAGACTTTATGGACTTCTACACCGGAAGAGGAGGCGCTGAGCAGCTTTCGCGGCTGGATAACGAATTTCACGAGCTTATTTACAAGGCCTGCGACAGCCGTATGCTCAGCCATATTCTGGCGTCCCTTCACCAGAATACCCGCATGGCACGCACCAGCAGCCTTACTATACCCAGCCGCCCCAATGACTCTCTCAAGGAGCACAAGGCGGTGTTTGCCGCCATCAAGGCGGGTGACCCGGAGGCTGCCAAGGAAGCCATGGAGAACCATGTAAAGAACGCCCACAGCGCAACCATGTAATTTGTCAGCTTGGGGAGATGCAGCTGAGCATCTCCCTTTTTTCATACTTATCAAGGAGGAAACAATGGCGCGTATCGATTGCAGCGGAGAAGTTTACGGCGCGGGTGGTCCCGGCCTGTTTATGCTGGGACGGGCGGAGGAGGCGGGAGAAAAGCTGCTCCAAAGCCACGCGGGAAAGGTGCGGCTGATATACCTTGATCCCCCATTCGGCACAGGGGATACCTTTGCGGTAAAGTCAGGCCCAAAGGGCAAGAGCGTAAAGATACCCGCATACGCCGATAACCTTTCACAGGACAAATATATGGAAATGATGCACAAGGTGCTTACCCTGTGCAAAGAGCTGCTTACCCCTGACGGCACCATATACCTCCACGTGGATTACCGCATGGCTGCGTATCTCAAGATTATGATGGACGAGATATTCGGCAGAAAGAATTTTGTAAACGAGATAATCTGGGCATATAAATCAGGCGGGCGGGCCACAAAGCACTTTTCCAGAAAGCATGATGATATTCTGGTTTATCGCAAGGGAGCATCCAATTATTTTGATATTATCTCTGTAGGCATTCCCAGAGGGCCGGAGCGCCGCAACCACATGAAGCAGCAGGTGGATGAGGAAGGCAGGGTGTATTACTCCATTCGCTCCGGCGGCAAGGTATATAAATACTACGAGGATTCCCTTGTATTCCCCAGCGACGTATGGACGGATATAGAGCATCTGCATCAGCGTGATCCGGAGCGTACGGGATACAGCACCCAAAAGCCCGAGGCACTGCTCAAGCGCATAATACTGGCTTCCTCTCAAGAGGGGGATATAGTTGCGGATTTGTTCTCCGGCAGCGGCACGACCGCCGCGGCCGCCGCAAAGCTGGGCAGACGGTGGATTGCGGCGGATGCATCACCAGCAGCCCTTATGACCCTGAGAAAACGCCTGCTGGACTATCACAGCGACACCTCCATGTTTGCGATGGACCATCGCATGGAAATACGGTATCTAACGGACGCCCAGGGGGGCAAAAAGCCGGATGTGACCGTAAAGAGGGAAAAGGACGGCTTTGTGGTTTGCCCCAACGAGGCCCTTTCCTATATCGCCGCGGGGCATATGGCGGATGGTGTGTTTGCGGCAGAATCCTATGATACCGCTCCGGTGCCGGGGAAAAAGCTGGCGGTAAAGGGAGAAAGGCTTACCTTGCTGGTATCTGACCTGTACGGCAATATTTCGGTATGGGAATACTGATATTATAGGAGAAACGCTGCTCTCTAAAGGAATGGGGGAAAGCGTTCATATATGCGGAGCAGTAATATGTGACTCGATCAATAAAAGTCCAGACGAGTTATTTCCATAAATTTTGATGGGTGATCGCCTGCATTTTTTGTGCCGTGGGAAAAATGGAGCGCCTGTTGAAAAACACAGGGCTAAAGTATATAGTATAAGCAGTGCCTTATATAAATCAGAAAAAACAGGAATTCATAATCTAATACCAAAAAGGAGAAGACCATGAAAAAAAGGATACTTTGTTTTGGCGATTCCAATACCTGGGGCTATAACGGCGAGACCCGTCAGCGCTTTGACGACGATGTGCGCTGGACAGGACAGCTGCAGAAAAAGCTGGGTGATGATTATGTCATAATAGAGGAGGGGCTCAACGGCCGTACTACCGTATGGTATGATCCTGTGGAACACGTTATGAGCGGTATAGATTATCTGTGGCCCTGCATGAAGTCCCATAATCCCATAGACCTTGTGATAATAAATTTGGGCTGCAACGACTGCAAGCCGCTGTTCTCTGCAAATCCGTGGAGCATCGGTGTGGGCATGCAGCGCCTTGTTGATATGGCTATGAGTGCCCCCTTCGGCAGGGACGGCAAACCTCCAAAGGTACTGCTGATGTCCCCCATACACTTCGGCGAAAATATACTCAAATGTGATTATATGCTTACCATATTCGGCAAGGAGTGCATTGAAAAATCCAAGGCCCTTGCGGGATACTACAAGCAGGTTGCCGAAGAGTCCGGCTGCTTCTACATGGATGCCGCTTCCCTTGCCCATACAGGCGTGGATGGGGTACACATGGATATAACCTGCCACGAGCCATATGCAGAGGCAGTGAAGGAAGCCATAATCAGGATACTTGGCTGATTTCGGTGGTTTTGCAAGTAGGGCCTTTGCAGCAGGAATAAGCATTTTTTGATGAGTATACGGACGATGTTGCTTTTTTACAACAGCAATAGTATGATATCTGTATACAAATCATGTGCTGTGCAAAAGCATACAGGGCAGCGAACATTATAAAATTCAAAAATAGAAAGGTGAAAAAATGTTCAATTTTAATTATTACGCTCCCACTGAGGTGGTGTTTGGCAAGGGTACCGAAAGCGAGACAGGAAAACTGGTAAAGAAATACGGCGGAACAAAAGTACTGCTTCATTTCGGCGGCGGCAGCGTAAAGCGCTCCGGCCTGCTGGACAGGATAAAGGCATCTCTGGATGAAGAGGGCATAGGCTATGTGGAGCTTGGCGGTGTTGTGCCCAATCCCCATATAGGCCTGGTATACGAGGGCATAGAGCTTTGCCGCAAAGAAGGTGTGGACTTTATCCTTGCAGTTGGCGGCGGCAGCACCATAGACTCCGCAAAGGCCATAGGCTATGGCCTTACCAACGAGGGTGATGTATGGGATTTCTATGAGCATACCAGAGAGGCAGAGGCTTGCATGCCCATAGGAACTGTGCTTACCATTGCCGCAGCGGGCAGCGAAATGAGCCCAAGCTGCGTTATAACCGATGAAAAGACCCTGTCCAAGCGTGCGTATGACAATGATGTGTCCAGGCCCAGGTTTGCCGTGATGAACCCTGAGCTTACCATGACCCTGCCGGATTACCAGACTGCCTGCGGATGCACAGATATACTGATGCATACTGAGGAGCGTTACTTTACCCAGGGCGGAAATATGGAGATAACCGACAGCATGGCTGAGGCACTGCTGCGCACCGTTATCGCAAATGCCCGTATCCTCAAGGCTGATCCAATGAACTACGATGCCCGCGCAGAGGTAATGTGGGCAAGCAGTCTTGCACACAACGGACTTACCGGATGCGGAAATGACGGCGGCGACTTTGCCACCCATATGTTGGAGCATGAGATGGGCGGAATGTTTGACGTTGCCCATGGCGCAGGTCTCGCGGCTGTGTGGGGAAGCTGGGCCAGATACGTTTACAAAAACTGCCTGCCCCGCTTCAAGCGCTTTGCTCTCAATGTGTGCGGTGTAGAGGATAAGGGAACCGATGAGGAAATCGCAATGGCCGGCATAGAGTATA
>X73_One_humped_Camel__coassemble_333_pt1 | contig 13989 bp, 11 predicted proteins | sample X73_One_humped_Camel__metabat2_high_PE_013 | metagenome-assembled genome bin X73_One_humped_Camel
ATCTCAGGCCGTACAGGGGGCAGAGGTATTATGACCTTCGGGAGGTACTGGCCCGGTGCAAGGACTTTGCCATGTGCATATTCAAGCCCCTGCCCACATACCTTGGGGAAGCAATACCGGTATCCGGCAGCGGAAACCTGACAAACGACTAATATAAAAAAGAACCGAATTGATCGGTTCTTTTATTTTTTGCGTGCCATTTCAATCAGAGCGGCGGCCTTTTGGGTTATCAGTTCGTAGTTTTCCTTTTTGTGTGGAATAAGGCAATTTGAGCAGTCCTTTATCCCATCGGCGGTATAGGTAAAGCTGCCGCCGCACTTTTCGCCAAGGGCATAGAGGGGACAATAGCAGAACATACAGCTGAATTCCTCTACCCCTTGATGGCAGGGATAATAGGGACAGGCTGTGTTGGCAAAGAAGCGGCTGTTGTCCATAATGGCCTCCGAAAAACAGTATAGGTGTATTATTTCAAAAAGCGAATCCCCAGTCAACACAAAACTGAGACTTGGTCGAAAGGCATTTCTCAGGGGATTATCAAGGGGTCGCAACCCCTTGATTTTTAATCCGGCTCTGACGACAGGTGCGTCAGAACGGATGAAAACCGTAAGGTTTTCGTACTTTGCAGGGTTTGCCGCCCGGAAACACATTTGTGGTTTAGGCAAAACCTGTAATCTCAAAAAAGTCCCAGCAGGACTTTTTTGATACAAAAACAAAGGCCGCCATGGTTCTGTGGCGGCCTCTGCTCTTTAGGGGGAGAAATCTTATGGTAGGAGTTACTGTTTGCAAGCTTTTCAAGCTTCCCTGTGCCATTATAATATCAGCTGAATGTGGCGGAAAAATGCACAGTCCGTGTACGTTTCGTAAAGTAAATATTAATAAACCGTGACTGGGCCGATTATTGCCACATTATTCCGGAAAAATCGCGGATTTTATGCAGTTTGCAAGGGAATATGCATCCTGCGGGGCAAAGCGCTTTGCGCTGAGATTCGCTGCCCACATACAGCCATCGGATACCGCCGCAAAGAGGGGCAGGTCACAGCGCAGTACTTTATTGCGATAATCTTCATCCTGTTGGGTGAACAGTGCAAAATCCCGTACAGCGATGAGCCTTGCGGCTATGCCCTGAACAGATAGTATCAGGGCGGCCTTTTTTATAAGCTGTGCGTCCGCTTCATCGAATATCACTGCGCAGTCTCCAAATCCCTTGTGGGGGTCAAGAAGTATGTAAGCCCCCCGCTGCATATCAGCGGGATCAGGGCCATGGCACATATCCATATAGCGCTCCTTTTGCTTGCCTTACAGGGTGAACAGCAGCTCGTCATAGCCGGGGAAGGGCCATGCGTCCTTGGCGGTTATCACCTCGAGGGAGTCGGCGGTGCCCCTGAGGGCAGCCATGGCGGGCAGCACCACATCCCGGCAGTGTGCGGCCGCCGCATCGTTCTCCGCGGGCAGGTTGGATATGCTGTCAAACAGGCGGCCAATGCCCTTGTGGAGGGAATTAATGCCGTCGGACAGCGCCCGGAGCAATGCGTATTCCGCATCGTTTGGCACGCCGAGGCGATCCTTTGCGGAGACGGCTTCGGCTATTTTTGTTTCGTAGCCGATAACCGCGGGCATTATCATGCGCTGCGCCATGGTTATCATGGTGTTGGCCTCAATGCGGATGATCTTTATGTAGTTTTCAAGGGATATTTCGTGACGGGACAGCATCTCCCGGCGGGTATATATGCCCCTCTCGGAGAAGAGGGAGATGTTTTCCTCCGCGATAAAGCGGGGAAGGGCATCCACGGTGGTGCGCAGGTTGAGGAGGCCACGCTCTTCCGCTTCCTTTGTCCATTCTTCGCTGTAGCTGTTGCCATTGTAGAGTATGCGCTTGTGCTCCCGCATGGTGCGGCGGATGACGCGGAAGGCCTCACGGCGGAAGTCCTCGGCCTTTTCAAGGCGATCGGCAAACTCTGCCAGTGCCTCTGCCACAATGGTATTCAAAACGGTGTTTGTATCCGCTATGGACTGGCTGCTGCCCAGCATGCGGAACTCAAACTTATTGCCGGTAAAGGCGAAGGGGGAGGTGCGGTTGCGGTCTGTGGTGTCTATGCGCAGGCGGGGTATGGTGCATATGCCGCTTTCAAGTATCCTGTCGCCGCCTTCCTCGTATTCTTCCTTGTGCTCGATGGAGGTGAGCAGGTCAAAGAGGGTGTCCCCAAGGAAAATGGAAACGATGGAGGGAGGGGCTTCAAAGCCGCCCAGACGCCAGTCGTTGTTTGCGCCTGCTGCGCATACCCTAAGGAGATCCTGATGCTTGTCCACTGCCTTTATGACAGCCGCAAGGAATACCAGGAACTGCAGATTGTCCTTGGGAGATTTGCCGGGGGCGAATATGTTCATGCCGGTATCTGTGGAGAGGGACCAGTTGTTGTGCTTGCCGCTGCCGTTCATGCCCTGGAAGGGCTTTTCGTGGAGTATGCACACAAGGCCTTGGCGCAATGCTACGGTCTTCATCATCTCCATGACCAGCTGGTTGTGGTCGGTGGAGGTGTTTGCGTCGGTGAATATGGGGGCCAGCTCATACTGTCCGGGGGCAACTTCCTTGTGCTCGGTCTTGGCGAATACGCCCAGCTGCCACAGCTCGTGATCCAGATCGCGCATGAAGTGGCTTACCCTGCGGGAGATTGCGCCGTAATAGTGGTCTTCCATTTCCTGACCCTTGGGGGGCTTTGCGCCAAAAAGGGTACGATTGCAGAATACCAGATCCGGACGCTTGTCATAAAGCTCCTTATCCACGAGGAAGTATTCCTGCTCTGCGCCGGCGGTGGGGGTAACGTGGCTTACGTCCGTGTGACCGAAAAGGTGCAGTATCCTAAGGCTCTCTCTGCTGATAAGCTCCATGGAGCGCAGGAGGGGAGTCTTTTTATCCAAGGCGTCGCCGCTGTATGCAAAGAACAGGGTGGGTATGCAGAGGGTACTGTCCTTTATAAAGGCAAAGCTGGTGGGATCCCAGGCGGTGTAGCCGCGGGCCTCAAAGGTGGGGCGCAGGCCGCCGGAGGGGAAGCTGGAGGCATCAGGCTCGCTCATGATGAGCTCCTTGCCGGAAAACTCTATTACGGGCAGGCCGTCCTTGCCGCAGCCCAGGAAACCCTCGTGCTTTTCCGCGGTTACGCCGGTAAGGGGCTGGAACCAGTGGGTATAGTGGGTTGCGCCCTTTTCCAGCGCCCAGGATTTCATAGCGTCTGCCACTATGTCCGCTATGTCGGGGTTGAGGGGCTTGCCTATGCGGATGGTGTCCTTGAGGGTAGCGTAGGCCTCTGCGGGCATGCGCTCACGCATAGCCTTGTCATTGAATACCAGTTCTCCAAAGTTGGTGGTGATGCTGTCCATTGTGTATCTCCAAATTATTCAAAAAATTTTATCAGCGTAAGTGGGCTATATGAGTAAACCCTGTATTTTGTAAAGGGTAATGGCAATGCTTTCCCGCATATAGTTATTGGGTGCCGCGTACCATACGTCTTTTGCGGCGTAGCCATCCGCCTCAATGCCGTTCATTATCGCCACGCGGCCTGCGCGGTATATGTGAAAAGCCGTGGTCACATATGCGGCGGAGGCGTTTGGGAAGCGTTCATCCAGTATAGCTTTGGTGAATTTGAAATTCTCCCATGTGCTGGCGGATTTGTCCTCCATGGTGATGCGGCTGGGATCAACGCCGTGGGATATCAGGTAATCCCTCATGGCTTGGGCTTCGCTTATGTTCTCGTCGTCGCCCTTGCCGCCGGAGACTATGACGTGGGTATCCGGGCTGTGGTCAAGGTATTCAAGGGCGGCGTCAAGGCGGTATTTGAGGGTGAGGGAGACCCTGTCCCCCCGCACCGCACAGCCCAGCACTATCAGCACGTCCTTGTTGTACTCGGCCTTTTTTGAGGCGGAGGAGGAAAGCAGCGCCCCCATTATGCAGAAGAAAACCACCGCCGCGGCGTAAATGATTATGAGTATCGTCTTTATCCAGCGGCCCAACGGGGTTTGGAACCAGGGGAAAAGGTGGTTCTTGAATATGCCTATGATCAGCATGGGGATGCCCATTATGGCAGGGAGATATGTGCCAAGGTGACCGTTGCTTACCATGGAGAGCAGAAACGTATCCAACGTCAGCACAGCTCCCATGGCTATCAGAAATATGTGCACCGCGTTTGCACCTCCCCTGCTCAAATTATTCCATTTCAAACTATACCATAAATAAATAAAACATGAAATAGAACTCAGTGAAAAACAAAGATGAATAGAAGGTAAAATAATGTCGGCCGGTTTGTAATGGCCGTGGCTTTATGATATACTTCTAAAATGTAAAATGCCTAAATATGGGCAGACGGAGGATATAATGGGATTTATAGATAAACTGCTGGGAAATACATCCGAGGCGCAGATAAAAAAGCTTATGCCCATGGTAAAGCGCATAAACGCCCTTGAGCCTGAAATGGAGGCCCTTTCAGATAAAGAGCTGAGGGCAAAGACAGGTGAATTCAAGGCACGCCTTGCCCAAGGGGCCACCCTTGACGACCTGCTGCCCGAGGCCTTTGCCGTGGTGCGGGAGGCCGCAAAGCGTACCATCGGCCAGCGTCATTACGATGTTCAGCTGCTGGGCGGCATAGTGCTGCATCAGGGCCGCATCGCCGAGATGAAGACCGGCGAGGGCAAGACCATCACCGAGACCCTGCCCGCATACCTTAACGCCCTTACAGGCCACGGCGTGCATATCGTAACGGTAAACGACTACCTTGCGGAGCGCGATGCCCAGTGGATGGGCAAGATATATCGCTTCCTGGGCATGAGCGTTGGCTGCATAATCCACGAAAAGACCAATGACCAGCGCAGGGAGGCATACGCCTGCGATATAACCTATGGTACCAATAACGAGTTTGGCTTTGACTATCTCCGCGATAATATGGTGGTATACCGCCAGCAGATGGTACAGCGTGAGCTGAACTATGCCATAGTGGACGAAGTTGACTCCATACTTATAGACGAAGCCCGTACCCCCCTCATCATATCCGGCCACGGCGAGGAATCCACCGACATGTATGAAAAGGCGGATAGATTCGTGCGCAAGCTTGAGCGGGGCGAAAACATAATAAAAATAAGCAAGTCCGACCAGCTGATGGGCATAGAGCAGCCCGAAAGCGGCGACTACATGGCGGACATAAAGGCCCGCACCGTGGCGCTAACCCAGCGGGGCATGGAGAAGGCGGAAAAGTTCTTTGGCATAGAGGATATTTCCGATCCCTCCAACACTGAGCTTAATCATCACATTCACCAGGCCCTCAAGGCCCACGCCCTTTTCCAGGTGGATAAGGACTATGTGGTGCAGGACGGCAAGGTGCTGATAGTTGACGAATTCACCGGCCGCCTCATGCTGGGCAGAAGGTACAGCGACGGCCTCCATCAGGCCCTTGAGGCCAAGGAAGGGGTAACCGTAGAGCGGGAAAACCGCACCCTTGCCACCATCACCTTCCAGAATTACTTCCGCATGTTCAAAAAGCTTGCGGGCATGACCGGCACCGCCAAGACCGAGGAGCAGGAGTTCCAGTCCATATACGATCTGGACGTTGTGGAAATACCCACCAACAAGCCCCTCATGCGCAAGGACCACAATGACGTGGTGTATACCAACGAAATGGCAAAGTTCCGTGCGGTGGTGCAGGAAATCGTTGAGGTGCACAAGACCGGCCGCCCCATACTTGTTGGTACTATATCTGTTGAAAAGAGCGAGTTCCTTTCCAATGTGCTTTCCCGTCAGGGCATAAAGCATCAGGTGCTCAACGCCAAGATGCACGCCCGTGAGGCCGCCATTGTGGCCCAGGCAGGTACCTTCGGCAACGTGACCATCGCCACCAACATGGCGGGCCGAGGCACCGACATACTGCTGGGCGGCAACCCCGAGTTCCTTGCAAGGCAGGAGCTGCTGCGGGAGGGCATGGAAGAAAACCTGGTGGAGGAGGCCACAGGCCACGCCGATACCGACGATCAGGAGATACTTGCTGCCCGTGCAAGATATGCGGAAGTTTACGCCAAGCACAAGGCGGTCACGGATGCGGAGCATGAAAAGGTGGTTGCCGTGGGCGGCCTGCATATAATAGGCACAGAGCGCCACGAATCCCGCCGTATAGACAATCAGCTCAGAGGCCGCGCGGGCCGTCAGGGAGACCCCGGCTCCACAAGGTTTTACGTATCCCTTGCGGATGAGCTGATGCAGCGCTTTGGCGGCGAGCGTGTCCGGGACCTTATGGACAGGATAAACCCCGAGGGGGATATACCCATCGAGGCGGGCATACTTACCAAGCAGATAGAGAACGCCCAGAAGCGGGTGGAAAGCTTCAATTTTGATATCCGCAAAAACGTTCTCCAGTACGATGACGTTATGAACCGCCAGCGTGAGATCATCTACGGTCAACGCCGCAAAGTGCTCATGGGCGAGGATATAAGCGATTCTGTTCTGGATATGGCAAGGGAGTGCGTGGCGCTGCGCTGTGCCCAGTACTGCCCCGGCTCGCTGCCCGCGGATGAGTGGGACAGCGAGGGCCTCAGGAACGAGCTGGGCCAGCTTACGGGTGTTGACTGCGCAAAGGTTATTTCAGGCATAAAGGATGCGGCTGCCCTTGAGGAGGCCGCAACCAAGTTTGCCCTGGAGGCATATGCTGCCAAGGAAGCTGCCCTTATGCAGGGCGCGGCTCAGTTGGGAGTGGATGTGGATATGCGGGAGCTTGAGCGGGTTGTGCTGCTGCGCTCTGTTGATGAGCTGTGGATGGATCATATCGACGCCATGGATCAGCTCAGGCAGGGCATCAGCCTGCAGGCCATAGGCCAGCAGGACCCTGTTGTCGCTTACCGCAATGCGGGCTTTGATATGTTCGACGAAATGGTACAAGGTATTCGCGAGCGCACTGTGCGCAATCTTTACCATATTGTTATCTCCGCCAAGGCCCCCGAGCGCAAGCAGGTGGCAAAGCCCATTGAGCCTGCGGGAGACCGTCCCGCCCAGCCAAAGCGTGTGGAAAGCAAGATAAGCCGCAATGCTCCCTGCCCCTGCGGCAGCGGCAAAAAGTATAAGCAGTGCTGCGGCAAGGACAGCTAAATTCCCCGGTGGGATAAAATATAAAAATCAACCGCTTGAAAGGATGTGAAAAAGGGTGTTACAGCATGACGAATACAGGCAGCAGCTTGCCGCCATGAAGGAAACACTTGAAAAGGCAGGTGAATCCCTTTGACGTGGCAGGATTAGCCGCGGAAAAGGAAGAACTGGAAAAAAGAATGGGCGCAGCGGATTTCTGGGATGACGTTGAGGCGGCAAACAAGGCCAATCAGCGCATGAAGGTGCTCAGCGCAAAGATAGAGAAATATCAAAAGCTTCAGAGCGCAATAGAAGACGCCGAGGTAATGGCGGACATGGCGGAGGAAGAGGACGACCAGGCCATGTACGATGAGCTGGTATCCGATATGCAGTCCATCACGGAAAAAGTGGAGGCGCTCAAGCTTGAGACACTGCTTCGTGGCCCCTATGACAGGCTCAATGCCGTACTGTCCCTCCATGCGGGCGCAGGCGGAACGGAGGCGCAGGATTGGGTATCCATACTGTACCGCATGTACACCCGCTACTGCACCAATAAAGGATGGAGCATAAAGGAACTGGACCTTCTTGCGGGCGATGAGGCGGGCATAAAGAGCGTTACCTTTGAGGTGGAGGGCGATAATGCCTACGGCTACCTTAAGGCGGAAAAGGGTGTTCATCGTCTGGTTCGCATATCCCCCTTTGATGCGTTCGGCAAGCGCCATACCTCCTTCGCATCTCTGGACGTTACTCCCATATTCGATGAGGATACCAATGCGGTGGAAATAAACCCCGATGATATCCGCATCGACACCTACCGCTCAGGCGGCGCAGGCGGACAGAACGTAAACAAGGTCAGCTCCGCTATCCGCATAACCCACTTCCCCACGGGCATCGTGGTACAGTGCCAGAACGAGCGCAGCCAGCTGCACAATAAGGAAATGGCCATGCGAATCCTTAAAGGCAAGCTGCTGGAGCTTGCGGAGCGTGAGCGCATGGAGCAGATGGCCGAGATAAAGGGCGAAATGAAAAAGATAGAATGGGGCAGCCAGATACGTTCCTATGTCTTCCAGCCCTACACCCTTGTAAAGGATCACCGCACCGGCGTGGAGATAGGCAACATACAGGGCGTTATCGACGGGGATATAGATCCCTTCATCAACGCATTTCTGGTGCAGTCCTAAAGATAAGCAATACAAAAAGAGACGCTTATGCGTCTCTTTTTGCTATATTTTTGTTTCGCCTGAAGCAAAAATCGCCAGTTCCCTTTCAAATTCCTCGTAAAACCTTCCCAGATGATACCCATCCATCAGGGCGTGGTTGCACAGCGTGGCGACCGGCAGCATCTGCCTGCCCTCTACTTTGCGGTATTTTCCCCAGGTTATGCGTGGGTTGCTGTCGGCGGGGATGGGGGTGGGCTGAACTATGGCGGTGAAGGCTATGTTGGTTACGGTTGAGATGAATATCTGAGGGAGCACATCTTCCATATCACCAAGGCCTGTGCCTGCGGCTATCTCCGCCTGATGGGCAATGGCTGTGGGCAGAAACTCCTCAAAGGGCATTGCGGGGTCAAGGGTACAGTAGCCGAAGGTACCGTCCGCCCTTGATACGGTGTGGTTGGTAACGCAGGAGGGAAATTCTATTATTTCACCATCCAGCAGGCGGCGGCGAAACTCCGGTATAGAGTTTGCGGCCTTTGCGGCGCACCACATTATGGACATGAACAGTGGGTATCCCTTTGCCTTTACCCGGGCGAGGAAGTCGGTAATGTCCACGTCCACCGTAACTCCTACGTACGGATAGGCACAATCGTGAAACAGGGCAAAATGCTCTGCCCTGTTGTATGTACTCATATCGATTTTGATGTAGTCTTTCATATAACCCCCCATGCTAAAAATGCAGGTCGATATTGGCTTTGCGGGCCTGAGAACAAAGAAGCGGCGTTGGGATGGCATATTTCTTTTAATCTTTTCTGAAGTGAGTACCGCATTGGCGAAACTCAAAACTGACGCGGGCGGCTTCGCACTGCCTGCGTATATCCAGTATCCAGTCATAGTTCAGTGGCCTTGCGTTTCTGTCGGATTCACCGCCTGCCACCACCAACTCAATGCCGCTGAGGTAATGGCTGATATCCACGGGGCCGATAAGGGGCTGCAGTATTATGTTTTTGTGCTTTATGGGAAGGGCGGTGAAAACAGAAAGCTTTTTGTCGGCGTTATGCTGGTTTTCCACCGTACAGCCTACTGTTACGTTGGGATAACCGTCATTCCAGTCATCGGGAACGCATTGCATAAAGCGATGGATGCGCTTTGTGAGGAAAAGAAAGTTTAAATCAGACCTTTGGCGTATAATATCCCAGCACTTGGGACGCCATTGGTCTGCATCTTCCAGCAGAAAGTCAGATGAAAAGCACAGATATACCGTGCTGCCGGGTTTGATTTTATAGCTGCCGCTTTTGTCCTTTGCAAGGGGCGTGTCAAATCGTTTTGCCGGAACTATATTGTCGCAGTTTTCCCCGCGCCTGGTACAACCCTTGTGAATATAGCAGTATTGGCAGCCGTCGCTGCATTTGTGGCATCCTTTCCACGGGTTCCACATTGCCATATCAGAACCCCACTCCGTATGTGCGTATTTCCTTTGTCTTTTCTCCGAGGCCCTCTATGGGAAGCTCCTTCATATGTACGGCAAAGGTTTTGCTTTCGCCGGGGTCAAGGGGGGCGTTCTTGGTGAAGTGCCATACGCCCAGGAGCTTGCCGCTTTCATCGTAAAAGCCGGTGTATACAAGGTTAAGGGAGCATTCACCCTCAGACTCGAGAGCGCCTGTCATGGTGGTAAAGCCGGGATAATTGTCAGCAAGGAAAACGCTGCGGGGGGTAACGGGTATGCGCTGAAGGTCGGTTTGGGCGCAGGAAAGGGTTGCTGTCATTGCGGCTGATGCGCCGGGGGTAAGGGAGGAGTCGGGGTTCCACCATGCCACAAAGCCGGTTTCGCCGGGGAGCAGTACGGATATGTCGCTCATTACCGGCAGGTAGTCGTGGCTCTGGGACGCTCCGCCCACGTTGAAGGACAAAGTGGCCCCTGTCAGCACGATGGGACAGTTGCCGGTGTTTTGGTATGCCAATCCGCCGTAAAGGGTGGGGCCCTCCGCGCCGTCGAATACATATGCCACCGTATCCATCACGGTAACTGCGGGGACAGGGGCGGCGGCAGGGTCTGCGGAGGCGATGGGCTGATTTACAGCAACCACCTCAAGGCCCTGTACCTTAGCGTTGTTCTCCGGCTCAGGCGTGGGGGCAGAATTCATGCTCAGGGGGTCTATTGCAAAGAGGGAGGTTTTCTCCTGCTCCTGCTTTTTGCCGCAGCCTGTCATGAGGGCAAGGGATAGCAATATGCAGATGAAAATAACAAAGCTCTTTTTCATATTGGAATTATACCATACTGTATGGGGAAAAGACAGGCGGGACAAAAGCTTTACGCTTTTTTAAAAAAATAAACGGAGAATCCACTTGTTTTCTTATGGAAAAGGGGAAAGCTATTCAAATAAGCGATATGCAGAAGCTGTAAAATGTGATAAAATAATCAATGTAAGATTATGATATTATGCCAAAATCTGGGCTTACAGATGACGGCTGAAATTTGGAGGTATAAAATCATGGCAAAAAAGACCATTCAGGACGTTGAAGTTAAGGGCCTTAAGGTTCTTGCGCGCGTGGATTACAATGTGCCCCTCAACGAGGACGGCAGCATTTCCGACGATACCCGCATAGTGGCATCCCTGCCCACCGTAAAGTATCTGCTGGATAACGGCGCAAAGGTCATCCTCTGCTCCCACCTGGGCCGCCCCAAGGGCGAGCGCAAGATGGAGTTCTCCCTTGCCCCCGTTGCACAGCGCCTTGCAGAGCTGCTCAGTGTTAAGGTAACTCTGGCTCCCGATTGCATCGGCGAGGAAGTTGAAAGCATGGCTGCCGAGCTTCAGGCCGGCGAAATCCTGCTCCTTGAGAACCTGCGCTTCCACAAGGAAGAAGAAAAGAATGATCCCGAGTTCGCAAAGAAGCTCGCTTCCCTTGCAGAGCTGTACGTTTCGGATGCTTTTGGTACCGTTCATCGTGCCCATGCTTCTACCGCAGGCGTAGCCGATTATCTGCCCGCAGTTGCCGGCTTCCTTATCGGCAAGGAGCTGTCCGTAATGGGCGAGGCTCTGGAAAATCCCGTCCGCCCTCTGGTTGCCATTCTGGGCGGCGCAAAGGTAAAGGATAAGATCGGCGTTATCACCAACCTCCTCAACAAGTGCGACACCCTCATCATCGGCGGCGGCATGGCCTATACCTTCTACAAGGCAAAGGGCTATGAGATCGGCGACTCCCTGCTGGATGAGGCCAACCTGGGCCTTGCCAAGGAGCTGATGGAGACCGCAAAGGCCAAGGGCGTAAACATGGTACTGCCCGTTGACAATGTGATCGCCACCGACTTTGCCGCAGACGCAGAATACAAGCAGGTTCCCGCCGACCAGTTCATCCCCGGCTGGCAGGGCATGGATATCGGCGACAAGACCAGAGAGATGTTTGCCGAGATCGTAAAGTCCGCAGGCACCGTTATCTGGAACGGCCCCATGGGCGTATTCGAGTTCCCCAACTTTGAAAAGGGCACCGAGGCCATCGCAGAGGCCTGCGCAGAAAGCAACGCCATCACCATCATCGGCGGCGGCGATTCCGCCAGCGCCATCACCAAGCTTGGCTATGCCGATAAGATTACCCATATTTCCACCGGCGGCGGCGCAAGCCTTGAGTTCCTGGAGGGCAAGACCCTTCCCGGCGTAGCCGCACTCGATGACAAATAATAAAGTATTTTACTTAAGAAACGGAGATATATACTATGCGTAAGCCCATTATCGCAGGCAACTGGAAGATGAACATGACCCCTTCCCAGGCAAAGGAACTCATAAGCGAGCTCAAGCCCCTGGTGCAGGATGCAAAGTGCGACGTTGTAATTTGCCCTCCTTACGTTGACCTGGCTCTGGCAGCCGAGCTCATCAAGGGCAGCAATATCCGCCTTGGCGCTCAGAATATCCACTGGGCGGAAAAGGGCGCATTCACCGGCGAAGTTTCCGCCAACATGCTCAAGGAGCTGGGCGTTGAGTTTGCCATTATCGGCCACAGCGAGCGCCGCCAGTACTTCGGCGAGACCGATGAGACCGTAAACGCCCGCGCAAAGGCCGCCATCGCCGCAGGCATCACCCCCATAATCTGCGTTGGCGAGAGCCTTGAACAACGCGAAAGCGGCAAGACCGAAGAGCTGGTAAAGGCACAGGTTGAGAAGGGCCTTGAAGGCATCGCAGCAGAAGACGTGGCAAAGCTGGTTATCGCCTACGAGCCCATCTGGGCAATCGGCACCGGCAAGACCGCCACCGACGAGCAGGCCAACGAGACCATCGGCGTTATCCGCAATACCGTAGCCGCCATATTCGGCACCGATACCGCAGCAGCTCTACGCATACAGTACGGCGGCAGCATGAACCCCAAGAACGTTAAGGGTCTCATGGCAATGCCCGAGATAGACGGCGGCCTCATCGGCGGTGCAAGCCTTAAGGCCGTGGATTTCTCTCAGGTCGTAAACTACGACGCATAATTGTTAATTGAAATTTAAGGAGAACTGATATGAAGAAGCTTACCGCCCTCATTATTCTGGATGGCTTTGGCCACAGGGAGAGCAAGGAAGGCAACGCCATACTTACCGACGGCGCTGCCAACATTACCCGCCTGATGAAGGAATATCCCAACACCCTTATCGCCGCCTCCGGCGAGGACGTGGGTCTGCCTGACGGGCAGATGGGCAACTCCGAGGTGGGTCACCTGAATATCGGCGCAGGCCGCATAGTATATCAGGAACTTACCCGCATCACCAAGTCTATCCGCGAGGGCGACTTCTTTGAAAATCCCGCTTTCCTGGGCGCAGTGGAAAACTGCAAAAAGCATGATTCCGCCCTGCATATTTACGGCCTTACCGGCCCCGGCGGCGTACACAGCCATCAGAATCACTTCTTTGGCCTGCTGGAGCTTGCAAAGCGTCAGGGCCTTGAAAAGGTATACGTCCACTGCTTCATGGATGGCCGTGACGTGCCCCCCGAGAGCGGCAAGGGCTACATTGAAAACTATCAGCAGAAGATAGCCGAGATAGGCGTTGGCAAGATAGCCACCGTAATGGGCCGCTACTACGCCATGGACAGAGACAATCGCTATGAGCGCGTTGAAAAGGCTTATGCCGCTCTGGTTTACGGCGAGGGCGTATACGCCACAGACCCCGTACAGGCAATGCAGGACTCCTACGACGCAGGCGTTACCGATGAGTTCGTTCTGCCCGTTGTAATTACCGAAAACGGCGCCCCCGTTGCCACCATTAAGGAAAACGACAGCGTGATCTTCTACAACTTCCGTCCCGACAGGGCACGTGAGATCACCCGTTCCTTCATCTTTGAAGACTTTGACGGCTTTGAGCGCAGGAACGGTTTCTTCCCCGTTCATTACGTATGCATGACCCAGTATGACAAGACCTTCGGCGACAAGGTGGAAGTTGCCTTCAAGCCCGAGCATCTTAACAACACCCTGGGCGAATATCTTGCGGCACAGGGCAAGACCCAGCTGCGCATCGCAGAGACCGAGAAGTATGCTCACGTAACCTTCTTCTTCAACGGCGGCGTGGAAGCCCCCAACGAGAACGAAGACCGCTGCCTTATCCCCTCCCCCAAGGTAGCCACCTATGATCAGCAACCCGAAATGAGCGCATATGAGGTAGCTGAGGAGGCGGTAAAGCGCATCGAGAGCGGCAAGTACGACGTGATGATTCTCAACTTTGCCAATCCCGACATGGTGGGCCATACCGGCGTTATGGATGCGGCCGTAAAG
>X73_One_humped_Camel__coassemble_336_pt1 | contig 13766 bp, 13 predicted proteins | sample X73_One_humped_Camel__metabat2_high_PE_013 | metagenome-assembled genome bin X73_One_humped_Camel
GGACTGCCGTGGCTAAATGAGCGGACAAGTGTGGCTCACTGGCCGGAATTCACACCTGTCGAGCTTGCATACAACTAATGTGTCATCGGCTTTTAAACGTTCCAGAAGTGCTTGAAACTTTGGGCGCTCCATGGTCTTTCCGGAAAAGGCTTCAGTGATAATCTCTTGACAGCCATATTTTTCAAGGGTGGCAACCTGCTCTTCAAGGCTGTTCCCATCTCTGCTTTGTGTTGCTGTTGATACTCGCGCATATCCGTAAATCATTGTTTTCCTCCTTTACTTTTGAACCCCACTTTTGACACCGTAAAAATGCCTATTTGCGGTCGCCGCTCAAGCGGAGTCAAAACTTATAAGTTATGGAACGCATTCCATTCCACAAATCATTCAGCGCAAACATGGCCGCCCTCCCACCGGCTCTGAGGGCTTTGTATTGCCCTCAGAGCCTTTATTTCATCAGCAGCTTACTGTGAAGCGGCGGCTGCTTACAGGCTTTGTGAAGTCCTTGTAGAGCTCGCCATAAAGCTTCTTGAAGGTGGTGCTGTCGAAGCGGTTGCTGATCACGCTGGTGTAGCGCACAATGTAAGCTCCTGCTTCAAGCTCTTCAGTCTCCTGACGAATCATCTCTTCCTTGATGGCTTCGCGGATTTCGTCGGCTTTGGCTTTTGCCTTGGCAGCCAGTTCGTCGTAGTTGTTCATGGTCTCGATCATGCGGATGATGGTGTTTTCGCTCATTGTTATAATCTCCTTTTGTTTGTTTTTGTTGCAGTTCCTTTAACTGTCTTTATTTTACTACGAATTGCGTAATATGTCAATACGTTTACCGTAATTATTTTTACGAAATACGGAATTATTTTTCGAGCGCCGTGTTGAAAGACTACGTTTTTCGTGATACAATGCCAATAGCAAGATGAAAGGAGTAACCGCTTTGATTAAATTTAAGGTTAAAGTTATGCTTGCCATGCGTGATATGACACAAAAGGAGCTTGCAGAGCGAACCGGCATTCGCCCTCCCACTATTTCCGCAATCTGTACAGGCGCGATAAAGCATCTTCCTGTTGATGCTCTTGATAAAATTTGTGCGGTGCTTGATTGCCAGCCCGCAGATTTGATGGAATTTGAGGCGGATACCGCTGAATAAAACTCATTAGATTAGAGTTGTATAAGCTTATTCTCAAGTCAGTATTTTGCTTTATCCCCCGGCTATATTTCGGGAAAAATATATTTGACTTTCGCCATTTTGATTTGCTGCGGGCGGCACTCTCACGGCGGGCGGCTTTTATTCCGAAAGACGGATCTCGCGCTCGCAAACGATACTGTAAAACAAAAAGCGGCGGTCGCCTAAATAATCCTAATCGATTAGATAAGCGACCGCCGCCGTTTTATTTCCACTCCTTAAACAAATCATTCATTGCAATCTTTAAAGCACTCTCAAGGCTTCTTTGCAAATAGGCAATGATCTCCGCCTCAAGTGTGGACAGCTTCTTCTTTTTCTTTTTTCTGCGTTCGTCTTTCAATTTACTCTTACCGTGCTGCCGAGGTTTACAACTACCTCGTCGTCCTCGAGACTTTCTTGCTATTCTTAATAACGCAGAATCATATTTTGCCTTTGTGCCGCAAACGAAGCTGTTGCATCAGATGGTTTTGACGGAAGGGATTTTAGCAGATTTTCAGTATGCTGCATGTGATATTTTATTATGTCTGAGTTTTTCATATTGGAGCTCCTTCTGGAAAGTATTGGCCTTGCAATTGCGCGCAGCGCAATTAGCAAGCGGTTTTTAAACTCTTGCTTACAAACAGAGGCGGGCGGCAAGCCGCCCGTCCGTTTGTAATCGGGGGTTTAAAAACCGGTAGATTTTCCAATAATATCTAAGAATTCCAACACATCGATTAATCTGTTTTGCCAAAGCACAAAAACACGCCAAATGTTTTCCGCACTTTATTATTTATATTACTTGGAAAGCCTTTGGCTAAATACTATTCCAGCTTAATTCATTTTTACTATGACCTATGTTATTATATTAGAAAGCAATACACGAGGTAATTCCTTATGGATAAAAACCCTGTCTCTAAGAAAATGACTCACAAAGCTGATAAAGACTTAGAAGAAGAAATACTTGCGAAACACGGCAAGAAGAAAAACCAGAAGCTAAAGCCTTATCTGGTTATGCAGTATCTTCTAAAGTATGCTGACGAAAACAATCCTCAAACAGCCAATGACATTGTCGCATATCTTGATGAATGCGGTATTCCTGCCGAACGCCGCAGTATTTACAAGGATATTCTGGAAATCAACAAAGCCATGCTGGTAGTTGAGAACGGAATCAAAGTATCCGAAGCAGCCAATATCATAAAAAACGACAAAGAAGAAAAGTTCATCGTATATGATAAAAGCCAAAAGGGCTTTTATGTACGACAGCGACATTATGACTTCAATGATATTCGTCTTTTGGCTGAATGCATCTATTCCGCTAAATTTCTCTCTCTTGGTCAGGCGGAACGCCTCGCCTCTGTAGTTTGTGAGTTTGTAAGTGAAGATCAGGCAAGGGCAATTCAACATGATGCCTTTCTTACCGACCGTGTAAAAACGGACAATAAAAGCGTTCTGAACAATATAAGCATCATCAACGATGCAATGAGCAAAACTCTTGACGGCATGAAGCACGAACCCGAAAAGATCAGCTTCCAGTATCTTAAATACTCTATTAAGAACATGAGCAAGCAAGTTGAGCGCCGCAAGGGAGCAAAGTATATCGTAAGCCCATACAAGCTGCTGATAAACGACGGAAACTACTACCTTTTGGCTTTTGATGATTATTCGAAAAGCATGAGAACATACCGAGTTGATCGTATGAAATCCGTAAGCTTTACAGGTGAGCCACGAGAAGGAAAAGAGGCCTTTTCACAAATAGATTTGAAGAGTTACACAAAGCGTGTATTCTCCATGTTTGGAGGCGATCTTCAGCATGTTACCATCCGTTTTATAACTCCTCTTTTGGATACTGTTGTTGATCGTTTTGGTACTAAAGATGTTTTTTATTCCATGGTAGATGACAATCATTTCAAAGTAACTGTGGATGTAGAAATCAGCGATCAGTTCTTTAGTTGGATCTGCGGCTTCCGCAAAAAAGCAGTTATTGAATATCCGCCGGTCGTTGTGGAAAGGTTCAAAAAGTTCGTAAATGACATTGCCGAGCGATATGATTAAGTATCAAAAGTAGATTTAAAGCAGCATAAAAGTTGTTTTGAAGATGATCTAAAGTAGTATAAAAGTTGTTAAAAAGTATTTCCCAATTAGATGCGTTACCCCAACCAATACTCATTTTTCAGATGTTGGTCGGAGTGGCGCTTGCTTTATCTTTTCTATTCTGCTATCAACGTGAAAACGCCCATAAACGCGGCGTGTTTATTCCTACTAACAACCCTATTAACTTCTCTTTTTCTATTGGCACTCCGCCCCCCCTTAAGAAGCTCCTTGGAGCTTCTACCTCCGGGAGGCGGTCCGCATGGTATACTTCGAACCCGCCCTGTGCGGCCGCATCACCAAGGAGCTTTACCCCGGAATCGCCAAGCGCTTCCAAACCTCCGCCTCCAAGGTGGAGCGGGCCATCCGCCACGCCATCGAGGTGGCCTGGACCCGGGGCAAAATAGAGAACATCAACCAGATATTCGGCTACAATATCTACTCAAAGAACGATAAGCCCACCAATGGTGAATTCATCGCCCTTGTTGCGGACAAACTCATCCTTGAAAGCGCCCGGGAAAAGGGCGGCAAGGCGGAGATACAGAATGTGATATAATTTATTCTTAATCAATTGGGAAAAGCAGGGAGTACAAAGCTCTCTGCTTTTCAATTGTCAAAAGAGATAGATGCTTGCCGCAACGGTATTTTCTGCAATTGTTTTTTTATCATTTATTTTATAAAATATAAGCAGATAAGAAAATTTTTTATTCAAACCGGACCTATATCGAGGTATTACTATGAAAAAGCTTCTTTCCCTGCTTTTAGCGGTCGTTATAGTTTTATGCTCTGCGTCTGCCTTTGGCAGTGGCACGATTACGCCATATATGAACCGGCTTGAGGAAAACTCAGAGCGATATGCAAAATACGCCGAGAAAAATCCCTCTCTTTCCGCCAGAGATGCCGTCATAGCCGTAAATCTTAAGCTGGACGAAAAAAATTATAAAAATATAATCATCTCTGAACACCCGGAAAGCCTTACGGTATTGCTGAGCAAGCACTATGCCATCGACCAATCTTACCGCCCGGATAACCTTGTAAACGTAGACAGCAAATACGGAGCATCTCATATACAGCTCCGCTCGGATTGCTACGAGGCCTTTCTTGAAATGGCAGCCGCGATGGAAAACGAAGGGCTTGTTCCTTACATACACTCCGGCTATCGCATCAATACCAAGCGGGGTGGGCCGGACAGCCCATGGTATGCATGGCCCGGGCACAGCGAACACCAGACCGGCTTAGCAATGGACTTAAAGCGCAAGGGCCGCGAATACGATACTTTGGGTGAACACCACTATCAGCGTACTGATGAATACGCATGGCTTTGCGAAAATGCCTGGAGGTACGGCTTTATCCATAGCTTTCCCAAGGGCAAAACCGATATCACCGGCTTTGGCTTTGAACCATGGCACTGGCGCTATATAGGCAAAGATATATCCACTGCCATGAAGGCCAACGGATACGAAACCTATTATGAGTATTGGGCGGAAAGAATGCTGGGCATCACCGTGACAGCGGACGGTACGCCCATACAGGCACAGCCCGCAAAACGTACAGACGGCGAGATTTTTTCGGAATTCGGCTGTATGTAAGCTGCCCGGGTTTCATAAATAAAATATCACAGATTAGCTCAGAAGCCACGCCAATACCGGCGCGGCTTTTAAATTGGGCACTAAAAAACAGCTTTCTTATTACAGCGTTCCCCCCGCATCAGCCAAAATAATATATCCTCATATCCCACCGTGATAAATTAACGCCGCCCCTTTCGCAGCCGTATACAGTGTAGTTATAATTATTCGGCAAGAGTTTTTTTTGAACAGGTTTTTAACAGCTTTCCATGCCAAAAAGCCCTTGAAATGTGGATAACCATGTTGATAACATTGATAACTCTATGATTATCAACTCTGCATATACTGTTATTTATACATTTTCCCCGGTCATTCGTACAAATACATATTTTATTATTTATTTCCGTAAGTCGCCTTACCAGACATTTTGCCGATACTTGTGTCATAAGTTTATATAGCAGACAAACCTGTATTTGACTATTGAGAGGAGAATTTCGGCATGGAACTCATATGGAAAGAGCTTCCCGGGGAGCATATGATATATTCCGGTATCGCGCAGGCGGCAGTTGAGGGAGATATCCCGGTTCCGGAAGGGCATTCTGTTCGTGAGGTGCTGTCCTGCACAGGCAATGTGACCCTCAGCGATACCGCGGCCCGTGAAGGGGCCGTTGCGGTGGAGGGCACGGTAAGCGTGGATATTATATGCACAGATGGAAATGTTTTCGCCTTTTCCTCCCATGCGTCCTTCCGCCATACCATACCCGCAGAAGGTGTCCGGGACGGAATGAAGGCACAGGTACAGCCCAGCCTTCAGGCGCTGGAGCTTATAAACGAAAGCGGCCGGCTGCGGCTCAGCGCAGTGGCGGATATGGCGGTGCTGGTAACGGCCCCGGGCGGCATAAAGGTGCTTTCCTCCATCACAGGGGTTGAGGACGCTGAGCAGGACGCAAGGGAGCTTTCACTTTGCTGCCGCACCGAAGAGCAGGCAGGCTCCCTTCGCCTGAGGGAAGAGCTGGAGGCCCCCTTTGCCTCCTCTGTGCTGTATTCCGAGGTGTGTGCCGCCCTACGTGATGTAATACCCACCTCCGACGGCATAACTTTAGAGGGCACGCTGTACATTTCTGCCCTTGTGGAGAGCCGTACAGGCGTGCTAAGTCAGCTTTGCCGTGCAATTCCCTTCTCGGAAAAAGTGGAGGGCAGCGGCCAGTCTCCCATGTGGGGGGATATAGGTGTTGCGGCATGGGATGTGCGGGCCTCGGAAGAATTCGGCATGGTAATAGCGGATGTGCGGCTGAATTACCGCATATACGGCCGTACCTGTGCAAAGGCTTGCGCCGCGGTAGATATCTTCTCCCCCTCCCTGCCCTTTGACTGTATCCACAGCCATCTCAGGCCCTGCTCATTCCTTGGCTGCATGGACCACCGCCACGCCATTACGGAAAACGTAATGATACCCGAAGGATTGCCTGACGCCCAGCGTGTGATATACACCGCCGTGCGCCCTCTGGTCACTTCCAGCGGAATTGAGAACGACCGCCTTATTGTGGAAGGCCTGCTGGCAATACGGGTGCTCTACGCAGGGGAAAGCGGCAGCATATTCACATTCAGCGAGGATATTCCCTTCTCTGTGGAAACCGACGCCCCCGGCGCCACTGATGCCCTGCTCTCAGTAAAGGCCAGCGCCTCTGCATCCGGCGGCGGAAGATCCGTGGAGCTCAGCTGCACCATACTGCTGTCCGCATGCCTGTACGCCGCACAGGATATCATCGCCGTGTCAGGCATAGAGGAATGCCCGCCCAGGGATGTGCCCCACGGGCTGATAGGCTACTTCCCCGCCCCCGGCGACACGCTCTATTCTGTGGCAAAAAAATTCAACACCTCCCGGGAAAACCTTCGCCGCAGGGATAACGACCTGCCCGAGGTGCTTACAGGCAAGGAAAGGATAGTGTTTATCTGCTGAAATGATCTATTCCCACCCACTACCCCTTCAATATACCTTTGCCCGGGGCAAAGGCAAGGATGTATGGGCAGCACCCATGACAGCTTATCCATTTAAAGCAAAAGTCCCTGCTCTCTTGAGCAGGGACTTTGTGTTATTACAGTATCATCATCAGTATGGGTATCACCGCGAACATGCAAAGGGTGGTAAGGGTGGCTCCCTTGGCGGCATATTGCTCATCCGCACCAAGGCCCGATGCCTGCACCGCCACCTGTGTCATGGTGGGCATGGTTACCTCAACCACGAAGGTATCCCTTGCAAGGCCGCTAAGGCCAAACACAGAGCACAGCAGTATGCACAGGGCAGGGGATATCACAAAGCGCATTATCATGGTCAGCGGCAGTCCCTTTTCAAGCTTAAGGTTGCCAAGGCCGGTTTCGTACATTATAAAGCCTGAGTATATAAGCCCCAGAGGGGATACCATATTGCCCAGATACTTGGTAAAGCTCATGGCAAAACTTGGCAGTTTTATATCCAGCGCCATCAGTATTATTCCCGCCATTATCCCTATAAATGGAGGATTCTTCATCACCGTCTTCAGCCCCTCCAATGGAGATCCTCCCGTGATGCCGTCCCTGCGTATCAGCCAAACGCCTGCCGTCTGGAAAAATACCGTATTGAATATGTAATACCACATTACATAGGGTACGCACTGTTCTCCCAGCAGCTCAACGCACATGGGATATCCTATGAATATGGAATTGGACAGGCAGCACATAACCACAAATACGCCTGTTCTCTTTTTGGGCAGCTTTATGAGCCTTGCAAGCAGCGCAGCGAATACAGTAAGCAGCGATATGTTCAGTATGGGCACAGCCATCAGCGCCCCCGCGCCCCGGAACATATCCCGGGTAAAGTTTGTCTGTATGCTGTTGACGCACAATGCAGGCATAGCCACCCATATTATCAGCTTGTACATCATGGGCTTGTGCTCCGCCTTCATCCAGCCTTTGTGGCCCATGAAGTAGCCTATGCCCATTATTATCATTACCACCAGCACGGCGGATATGGAATTAAAAAACGTCTGAAGCATGATTGATTCCTTTTATATTGAATTATCATTATATACACACATTTAATTATCTATACCCTCCCACCGCCCTTTAATGTACTTTTCCCTTATGGGAAAAGGGCAGCAAAAAGCTATGTTTGTCCGGATGAGTTTTTTAAGCCCAGACGGCACGTCCCACCGCCCCATTGTATTCAGCCGCGCCTGCGGCAGCGCTTTAGCTTTTCCCCAAAGGGAAAAGCTTCCTTAAAGGGTGGCGGGTGGGATTAGATATTTTCCCTTTCGCCTAATATATGTTATTTCTCCCCTTTTCCTTTGTCAAGGCAAGGAGCGTCCTTTTATGTCAATATACTACCCCTGTTTTGCCTGTATTCTCTTGACATCGCTCAAATCATCTGTATAATGTGAGAGTAACTCTCAATTTATGAGAATATCCCATCCCGAAAAGGTGATTTATAATGTATAAAACCATGCAGTACAAAGCCCTCCGCGATTTTTTCCGCACAGGGCAAAAGGAGCAGTACTCCTCAGATGAAATAATAGACGCACTCTGCGCCGACGGCGCTCTGGGCAAAAGTACCCTATACCGCCAGCTGAGCCGCATGACGGAGCAGGGGGAGCTGCGCCGCTTCCACGAGGGCAAGCGGGTTCTCTACCAATACGCCCACCAGCACGGCGGCTGCGATGAGCATTTTCATCTTAAGTGCCGGGGCTGCGGCAAGCTTATCCACCTTACCTGCGATCACGTATCCGGCCTTGCGGAGCATATAGCCTCCGCCCACGGCTTTACGCTGGATCTTCGGGAAAGCGTGCTATACGGCATATGCGATGGCTGCCGGGGAAAGGATACCACATGCTGAAGCGCATACTTCCCCTCCTTCTTGCATTGATGCTGCTCACAGGCTGTACCCCGCCTGCGGATACTGATGAGCTCACAATCATCACCACCGCCTTCCCCGCCTATGACTTTGCCCGCCAGATAGCGGGAGAGGGCGCAAATATCCGCATGCTGCTCTCCCCCGGAGCAGAGGCCCATTCCTATGAGCCCACCCCAAGGGACATGATAGACATACAGAACTGTGACCTGTTTATCTACGCTGGGGGCGAAAACGAAGCCTGGGTAACGGATATGATATCCTCCCTTGAAATAGATGATGATAATGTCATAGCCATGCTGGATACCGTAACTCCTCTTTGCGAGGAAACCGTTGAGGGCATGGAGTCCGACCATCATCACCATGACCACGATGAAGCCTGCGGCCACGATCACCATCACGATACCGAGGGCTATGACGAGCACGTATGGACCTCCCCAAATAACGCCGCCCTCATATCCCGGGCCATTGCGGACAAGCTTTGTGCCATTGACCCCGCCAACGCTTCCCGCTACAACGCTCGCTGTGAAGACTATAAAGCACGACTCACGAAGCTGGATGCTGCCTTTCGCTCTGTGATAGGCAGCGCTAAGCGCCGCACCCTTGTTTTTGCAGACAGGTTCCCCGTCAGGTATTTTACCGAGGAATACGGCCTTGAGTACTTCGCCGCCTTCCCCGGCTGCTCCGCCGATACCGAGCCCTCCGCCGCCACCATCGCCTTCCTTATAGATAAGGTAAAGGAGCAAAACATCCCCGTGGTGTTCTCCATTGAGCTGTCCAACGGCCGCCTTGCCGCCGCCGTTGCGGAGGCCACCGGGGCAAAGGTGCTTACCTTCACCTCCTGCCACAACCTTACAAAGGAAGAGTTTGAATCCGGCGCCACCTATATCTCCCTTATGGAGCAAAATCTTGCAAACTTACAGGAGGCCCTGTACTGATATGTCCCTTTTGACCTGCGAAAACGCCGCCCTTGCCTACGACGGCAGGGTGGTAATATCCGGCCTTGATTTCTCCGTGGAGCAGGGAGATCTGCTCTGCGTTACCGGGGAAAACGGGGCGGGCAAATCCACCCTCATAAAGGGCCTGCTGGGCCTTATAAAGCCCAAGTCCGGCCGCATATACACAGGGGACGGCCTTATGTACCGGGAAATAGGCTATCTTCCCCAGCAGAACAAGCTCCATCACGACTTTCCCGCAAGCGTTGAGGAGGTTGTGCTTTCGGGTTGTCTCAATTCCATAGGCCATCGCCCCTTTTACACCAGGACGGAAAAACAGCGTGCGGCTGACAACATGGCCCGCCTTGGCATAGCTTCCATTGCAAAGGAATGCTACGGCGAGCTTTCCGGCGGTCAGCAGCGGCGCGTGCTGCTTGCCCGTGCCCTCTGCGCCACCCACAGGCTGCTGCTGCTGGACGAGCCTGCATCCGGCCTTGACCCCATCGCCACTGCGGAACTTTACCGCATAATATCCCACCTTAACCATAACGACGGCATAACCGTAATAATGGTATCCCACGACATTCCCGCCGCCGTGTCCATGGCAAAGCACATGCTGCACCTTGGCAACGACGGAATATTCTACGGCACACCTGAGGAATACAAAGGCACCTCATCAGGCTCTGCCTTTTTGGGAGGCGGCGCATGATACAGGCAATGACAGCTATGTTTTCATATTCATTCATGGTGCGGGCCCTCATAGTAGGCGTGCTGGTTTCGGTGTCCGCCGCCCTTCTCGGCGTAAGCCTTGTGCTGAAGCGCTACTCCATGATAGGCGACGGCCTTTCCCATGTAGGCTTCGGCGCACTGTCCATCGCCGCGGTAACAGGCGCCGCAGAGCTTGCCGTTGCCATACCCGTGGTGGTGATAGCCGCCGTGCTGCTCCTTCGCATCAGCGAAAGCGCCCACATAAAGGGAGACGGCGCAATCGCCCTCATCTCCACAGGCTCCCTCGCCCTGGGTGTGATGGTGATCTCCACCACCACCGGAGTCAACACCGACATAATGAACTACCTCTTCGGCAGCATTCTCGCCATGAGCGGCGCGGACGCCACCCTCAGCATACTGCTTTCCGCCGCCGTGCTGATACTTTTCCTGCTGTTTTACAACAGGATGTTTGCCGTAACCTTTGACGAGGGCTTTGCCCGTGCCACAGGCTCCCCCGCAGGCAGCTACAATACCCTCCTCGCCTGCCTTACCGCCGTTATCATAGTGCTCGGCATGCGTATGATGGGCGCTTTGCTCATCTCCAGCCTTATAATCTTCCCGCCCCTTACCGCCATGCGCCTGTGCAAAACCTTCAAGGGCACAGTCATATGCTCAGGGGTGCTTTCAGCGGTGTGCTTTATTGTGGGCATGTTCATAAGCTTTTTCCTCTCCACCCCCACCGGCGCAAGCGTGGTGGCGGTGAATATCGCGGCATTTGCGGTATTTTCGCTGATCGCCCATATAAAAACGCTGAAATAGCACAATAAACAAAGGACGTATCAAAACGCTGATACGTCCCTTTTATTTGCTTTAATATTATCTGGACATTATCTCCCTAAAGAATGCGTCCATTTCAAGATTCACATAGTAGGGGCTATCGGGGAGGTCCAGATACTCTATACCCGCAAGGTAGGGCACAGGGGTTGCCAGAGCATATCTGCCGATGTATTCAAAGCACCATGCGAGGCCATACTTTTCAAAGGTATCTATCTGGTTTCGGAACATATCCTCCACCACTTCCTGACGCATGCCTGTGGCCATGGGGTCTCCGCTTTCAAAGAAGCCGCATTCTCCCATCATCACGTCCACGCCGTATTTTTCGCCAACAGCAATAAGGTCAAGAAGAGTCTGTCCGTTTTGCTCAAGATGCTCAAGGCCAAGGGTACTTACGCAGCTGCCGTCCTCATTTACGGTTATCTCCGCCAGCATGGTGCCCTTCCACCAGTCATTCAGCATACTCATGGAAGCCACAGTTCCGTCAGGGAAGGTCAGAGTGACATCAGACATGGTAAAGCAGGAGCCTTCCGGGCAGGATATTTCAAAGCTGTCCGCACCTTCGGGTATAGTTACCGTTACGGTTTTATCCACGCTGATATAGTCCGTCGCTTCATCGTAGGTATATTCTTCCATGCCCTCATAAAGTGTCTGTCCTGCGGCGGAGATCTTCATAACGGTATCAAACCATGAAATATCCTCAATAGTAACCGACAGCTCTGCGCCGCCCACGGCTCCCGTGAATTTCAGCGCGCCTTTTGCTTCATCGGGAAGGTTTTTATCCCAATAGTTTGGCCCGTAGATATGGGCATTGGCAATACAGCCGGTTCCTTTGAAGTTCTCATAGAAGCCCGGCTCCGCCGCTTCCTTTTCAGGGGTCACAACGGAAATGCCGTCAAGGTTGTAATAATGATAGGACAGGGCGCAGCCAAGCTCCGCCATGGTCGCTCCGGTAACTTCCGGGCTTCCCGTATGCACGTCCGCAACGATTACACGGTCGGGAGTTGCTTCACGTATGGCGGCAACCGCATCGCCGAGACCCCATACATAGTTTGCATCGTCAACCGGGTCGCATTCGTTCATCAGGTTAAAGCTGAGATAGTTGTTGGGAATGTCAGCATATCTCTTTGCCAGCATCCGCCAGAACTCGGTGACGGTATCCCTCACCGCTTCATCGTAAAACACAGAATTGCATCTGTTGAACCACTCTCCGTCCTCCTGATTGTTGAAATCCAGATTTGGTACATCGTTAAATACCAGCTGCATGTGAATATCCCGCTCCATGCACCATGAGATTATGTCATCCAGCTGCTCCATTCGGGAAGGGTTCACCTTGCTGTCAAATGTGTGGTCAGGGCCCTGTAAATAGCTCCATGCCACATACATATGGACAAAGTTTGCGCCCAGATCCTTAAGGTAATCAAAATTACCCTCTGTTATTGTGTCATCGGGATTGTTGCTGAGAGCCCATGCGAACATGCTGCTGAAGGAAATATTGCAGCCCTTCCAGTTGGGCAGATCCTGATTGGTGGCGTCGGGAAGGGTGGTTTCGCCTGTGTACAGGGCAGGGTCAATGGTGTGCTTTGCCGCCGCATCGTCCGTCACGTCAACATAAACCGGGTCTTTTTCAAATGAGCGGGAAAAGTTCAGCACAGTTTCAACTGCGTCGCTTACCGTTACAGGCTCCGTGGGGCGGAAGGTCCAATCCTCATACAGCTTCATCAGCTTATCGCCATTTTCAAGGTTATATGCACGTATTGCATAATTGCAGGCCTCGGTATCGCACAGCTCCCCTATCTGCTGATAATCCGGGCAGTCCCAAATATATAAACACTTATATGCTCCGCCCACTTCATACTGTACGGCGGATGCACTGAGGGTAAAATTATGTCCCGCGATAACGTCCTTATACACGCCGTAAAGGAGCTGGGCAAATTCATAGCGCTGCAGCTGAGCCTTGCCGTCATAGTCTTCGGCAAAGGACAAAAGATAGCCGTTGGCGTCCTCTTTGCCAAGGGCACTCAGCGCGTTTTCCATAAGCTTAACTGCATCCTCTGCCGTAAGGGGGCTGTCGGCTTTTGATGCAAGCTTATCCCAGGCTATGCCCTCTTCCACAGCCTTGTTAAAGCTGTCGGGCAGGGCAGCGTCAACGGACGCCGCCTGACAGCCTGCAAGCATGCCCGCCGTCATAAAAACAAAAAGGATAAGCGCTGTTATTCTTTTGGCCTTCATAGTTTTCCCTTCTTTCTTCGGCAAACCGAATAAACATAAATAATCAAAAACCATTATAGCACAAATGCCCTTTCTTTTGCTTCTTCCCTATATTTTCTATTCGTTATATTTTTATCCTTTTTACTTTACTTTTGCGATGATTTCGGATAAGATTTTTATATACGGGCAGCCGTACTTTTGGTGTGTCCGAAATTATTAAAAATTATCTCTGCGGAGGAACAGAAATGGCACAGGATATCAACCTGAGGCGTCTGGTCATCAAGTCCTACCACGTGAATTCCGTGGAATGGGGTGAGCATAACGACGTTACCCCGGACGGCAAAATGACCGTTAGCCGTGAGATGCTCGATGCTCTCATGGAAGAAAAC